>Ga0116230_10002009_pt1 | contig 19583 bp, 18 predicted proteins | sample S1TSphfallax_3_FD_88678 | JGI IMG/M metagenome (GOLD analysis project Ga0116230, IMG submission 88678) | Host-associated microbial communities from peat moss isolated from Minnesota, USA - S1T2_Fd - Sphagnum fallax MG | ecosystem: Host-associated > Plants > Peat moss > Unclassified | place... | reverse complement strand
GGCTTCGACGTCGAAGCCATCGAGAAGGCCTACGCGCTCAACCAGCACAGACATCGCATCCACGGCGCCAGCACCATCAGTCAACAGGTGGCCAAGAACCTGTTTCTCTGGTCCGGACGTAGTTACTTTCGCAAAGGACTGGAGGCGTGGTTCACCGTGTTGATCGAAGGATGCTGGCCAAAGAGGCGGATCTTGGAGGTGTACCTCAATATCGCCGAATTTGGCGGAGGCACCTATGGTGCGGAAGCCGCCGCGCAGCACTTCTTTCACAAGAGCGCGGCCCGCCTGACGCGTAGCGACGCCGCCGTGCTGGCCGCGGTGCTGCCCAACCCGGAACATTACTCCGCCGCAGCACCATCACGCTACGTACAGCAGCGGCGCGAGTGGATCATGGGGCAGATGCAGGCGCTCGGCGGGCCCGACATGTTGGGCGAGATCGACGCCTACCCCGGCGCCAGCCGGTAGCGCTATGATGACCCGAGCGCACGATTTCGCCACCTTGCAAGGAGCTACTCATGGCAATTCGACCCGACAATGCCTACGCCCCGCCGAAAAGTGTCGTCGCGGATGTAACGGCGGATGAGACCGGGGTTACGAAGGCAACGGCGTTGTCGCGATTGGGTGCGGCCGTCATCGACGGGCTGATTTTCGGCATTCCGTTCATACCCTGCTACATCGTCGCGTTCAGGGCACTCATCATCACTCGCGCCAAGCCGGGCGGCCAGGGCAGCCCCAACCCCTTCGCGGTATGGAGCGCCATGGCGGCAACCGGTGGCTGGTTCTATGTCGGCGTGGCGGCTGCGATCGTGTCGCTCTCGGTCACGACCCTATTCGTTCACCGTAACGGCCAGACCATCGGGAAGAAGCTCGTCGGCATCAAGGTGGTGCGCACCGACGAGTCGCGGGCCTCGCTCGCGCGGATTTTCTGGCTGCGCTACTTCGTCAACACCTTGCTCTCGCTGATTCCGGGGGTAGGTTCCTTCTATGGTCTGATCGACCTGCTGATGATCTTCGGCAAGGCACGTCGCTGTTGCCACGACTACATTGCCGACACCATCGTCATTCGGGCTTGAACTCCACGATCGACACGGTCATCACGGCGGAAACGCCGGAAGGCATCGCCATCGAGATGCACCCGGCAGGCTTTCCGGTGCGCTGTGCCGCATTCATGCTCGATGCCCTGCTGCGCGTGGGGGTGCTGCTGGCCTGCGGCTCGGCGCTCGCCGCCGGCGGCCGCTTCGGTACGGGGCTGATGTTCGTGGCGTTGTTCGCGGTGAACTGGCTCTACCCAGTGCTGTTCGAGCTGTTGCCCGGCGCGGCGACCCCCGGCAAGCGCGTGCTCGGGTTGCACGTGTTGATGGCCAACGGACTGCCGATCACGCCTGCGGGTTGTCTGATTCGCAACCTGCTGCGGGCGGTTGACTTCCTGCCGCTGATGTACGGCTTCGGCATCATCTGCGTGCTGCTGCGGCGGGATGCGCGACGCCTGGGCGATCTTGCGGCCGGCACGCTGGTCGCATACCGCCGTGAGCTGCCACCCGCCGGTGCATTCGCGGCGGGTGAACCCATCCAGCCCGTGGGTACGCTGTCATCTCGGCAGCAAGCGGCGATCACGGCCTTCTCCTGGCGGGCCGCGCGTCTGACACCCGACCGCGCCGAGGAGATCGCGCAGCTCGCCGCGGCGGCCGCGCCGCACGCCGGGCCGGCGGCGACGATGACCGACCGCCTGGTCGGCATCGGCCGCTGGCTGCACGGTCAACGCCGCCGCCCCTCATGACGCCGCTGCAATTCGAAGCCGCCCACGCGGCTCGCTGGAGCGAATTCGAACAGTGCTTGCAGCAGTCGGCGAAGGGCCGCGAGCAGGAGTTGGACGCCGCGCGATTCCTCGAGTTGTTTCGCATGTGCTGCGAGCACCTCGCGCTGGCGCAGGCGCGCGGCTTCCCCGCGCACATCATCGAACGGCTGTCAGTGATGACCGCCGCGGGTCACCAGATTGTCTATCGCCGGGCCGACTTCGGCCTGGCACGGATTGCCGGCGTGCTGCTCAAGCGCTTTCCCGCCGAAGTGCGCGCCCAACGCCGCTACGCGCTCGCGGCCATGTTGCTGCTGGTGGTGCCGACGCTGGCCTTAGGCGTAGCCACCTATGCCGATCCTTATCTGATTCGCTCCCTGGTCGACAGCCGCACGGCCGATGCGTTCGAGACGATGTACAGTCCCTCGGCGCAAGCCATCGGCCGCGCGCGTGGCGCGGGCGGCGACTGGATGATGTTCGGCTTCTACATCATGAACAACATCGGCATCGCGTTTCAGAGCTACGTCACCGGCATCGTGTTCGGCGTCGGCAGCGTGTTTTTTTTGCTCTACAACGGCGCCTTCGGCGGTGCGGTGGCCGGTTACGTCACGGCACTTGGCCTCGGCGGCACTTTCTATCCGTTCGTGGTCACGCATTCGGCCTTCGAGCTCACCGCCATTGTCTTGTGCGGCGGCGCCGGACTCAGGCTGGGCCACTCTGTGCTCTTGCCCGGACGCTTGCCGCGCCTCGCCGCGCTGCAGACCGCGGCACGCGAGACCAGCGTGATCGTGTTCGGCGCCGCCGTGATGTTGGTGATCGCGGCGGCGATCGAGGCGTTCTGGTCATCGGCCGCGTGGGTGGCACCGGGTGCCAAGTATGCGTGCGCTGCGGCCTGCTGGATGCTGGTGATTCTGTTCTTCACGCGGCGGCCGCATGCAGGTTGAGGCGATATCGCTGAACCTGCGCCCGCGCTCGATGTGGGAGGGCAGCGACTTAGGGATACGTCTGCTGCAATCCCGCCTGCGCTCGGTGTATTCCACCCACCTGCTGGTGGCGCTGCCGCTGTTCGCGCTGTGTTATGGCACGGTTGAGATCGCCCCCTGGCTGCCCGTGCTGCTCATCTGGACATCCAAACCCTGGCTCGACCGCACGATTCTCTTCTCGTTGTCGCGCGCCCTGTTCGGCGAGGACACGTCGTTCGCGGAGCTGTGGCAGGCGGGTAGCGAGGTCTGGTGGTCGGAGTTCGCGCTGACCGTGACGCTGCGCCGGCTCTCCGCTTCACGCTCTTTCTCCCAACCGGTGCGCCAATTGGAGGGGCTCACCGGCAGAGAACTCGGCGCGCGACTGCGGCAGATGGCGCTGCGCCACCGCGGCGTCGCCCGCCTGCTGACGCTGACCTTCGCCGCGGCCGAACTGGCGTTGTGGCTGAGTTTGCTGTCGTTGCAGGCCTGGCTGGTGCCACACAACGGCGCGGTGGATTGGAGCGAATTGCTGCGCAACCCCGCCGCCTCCACTGTGTTGTGGCCCACCCTGGCGTATGCGGTGGTGGTCGCGTTCCTCGAGCCCTTCTACGTCGCCGCCGGTTTCGGCATGTACGTGAATCGGCGCGTCGAACTCGAGGCCTGGGACATTGAACAAGAGTTTCGCCGTGCGTTTGCCGGTTAGCGCCTGGCTGCTGGCGGCGCTCATCGCCGCCGGTGCCGCGACCGCCCAGGCGCCACCGGCGCCCGCAACGCCTCCGACCCGGGCCCAAATCCAGGCGGCGGTCAAAGCGCTGCGCAAAGATCGGAATCTCGGCACGCCGCGCACCGTGCGCTCGTTGCATTGGATCGACAGCAAAGCCGCCGCCCGGCCACCGGCCGACGCACCGTCGTGGATCGTCGGCCTGTTTCAATTCTTGAGCCAGGCGACCAGCGTGTTGCTGTGGGTGGCCGGCGCCATCGGTCTCGCGATCGCGCTGGTGTGGATCTATCGGCTGCTGCGCGCCCGTGGCGGCACGACTCGCTTGGCGCGCACCGTGCCGGTATCCCATGTCGGCGGCTGGGACATAAGGCCGGATTCGCTGCCCGACGATGTGGGCGCGGCAGCACTCGCACTGTTGGAAGCCGGCAGGACGCGCGAAGCCCTGTCGCTGCTGTATCGTGCCGCATTGTCGCGCGCCGTGCACCGCTTTGGGATTCGCATCGAGGATTCGTTCACCGAGGGTGAGGCGCTGCGCGCCGTCGCGGCACGGCTCGATCCGACCCGTGCGCAATACTTCGCCCTGCTGATCGCCCACTGGCAACGCGTCGTCTATGGCGGTCGGGCCGATGCGCTGGAACCGCTGCGCACGCTATGCCGCGGCTTCTCGCCGGCGCTCGATGCGGACGCGCCGTGACCCGCGAGCGCATCACCGCGGCCTTGGGTCTCGGCGTCATCGCCGCCGTGGGGTTCTGGATCGCCTTTCACACCTATTGGGCCGAGGAGACGCAGCCGGGAACGTTGCAAGGCGAGGCCGCCGGCAACGCATACTACAGCGTCGAACGCGTGGCGCGGGCGCTCGGCATTCACGTGCAACGGCTGACCTCGCTGCGGGTGCTGCCCCCCGCCGATGGGGTGCTGCTCGTCAACGACTTTCACGATGTCATGGCGCGCCGCGCGCTGCCCCAGGTCGAACACTGGGTCGAATCGGGCGGACGCCTGGCGGTCAACTGGGGCAGCCTGTGGACCGACCCGGCGTTACAGACCTGGAGCGGCGTCAGCACCGCCGCGGTGGTCACGCACGGCGCTCGCGCCGCGACGGTGGCGCCGGCCAACGCGGCGGCCACGACGGCGTCCACCGACGCGACGCCCGCTGCCGATTGCAGCGCGCTGGCGGTCGAGGTCGGCGGCACCGACACCGGCGACACCCTGTCGCTGTGCGGCGCGTGGCTCGGGTCGGGTTTCGTCAGCAAACGGGTGCCCAGCTGGGCCCTCGCCAAAGGTCCCGAGCTCAAACTGCTGCGCGTCCCGGTGGGCCACGGCAGTCTGATCGTGCTCGGCCCGGCGTCGCTGCTCGCCGCCAAAACGTTCCTGCGCGGCGACATGGCCGAGGCCTTCATTACCGCGACGGCACTGGTACGCGGCGAGCGTCTCACCATTTACAGCGCAGGTCACGCCGAACCGCTGCTCGCAATGCTCTGGCGGGTCGCCGCCCCGGCGTTGCTGTTCTCCGGAATCGTGCTGCTCCTCGTGATCGTCCGCCATCTGCCGCGCTTCGGGCCGCCGCTGCCGCCACCGGCCACCGCACGCCGCTCCCTGGCGGAGCAGATTCGCGCCAACGCGCGCTTCGCCTGGCGTACCCGCAAGCTCGACTCCTTGCGCGAGGCGGTGCTGCGCAATCTCGAGCGGACCGCGCGGCGGCACATTGCCGGCTACGACCTGCTGGCGCCACGGCAGCGCGCAGCCGAACTCGGTAAACGCGCCGGCCTCGATATCGCCACGCTCGGCGCCGCCTTGACCCAGGATGCGGTCGGCACACCCGAACGGCAGCGCGCCGCCATCGCCCTCCTCGAACACTGTCGCCGACGGCTGCTTAGTTTCGCCCCGATCACAAGGCCCCCGAATGAACGCTGAATCGAATTCCATCGCTCGCGCCGGCGAACTGCTGACCCAGCTGCGCACCCAGATCGGCAACGCCCTGGTGGGTCAGGGCGGCGTGGTCGACCAGACCCTGGTGGCCTTGCTGGCGTCCGGGCATGTGCTCATCGAAGGCGTGCCCGGTCTTGGCAAGACGCTGTTGGTGCGCGCGCTGGCGCAGGCCATGTCGTTGCAGGTGAGCCGGATCCAGTTCACGCCCGACCTGATGCCGTCCGACATCACTGGTCACGCCGTGCTGGATGCGGCCAGCCGCGAACTGCGTGTGGTGCGCGGGCCGGTGTTCACCAATCTGCTGCTCGCCGACGAGATCAATCGCGCACCGGCAAAGACCCAAAGCGCATTGCTCGAGGTGATGCAGGAATACCAGGTTACCCTCGAAGGCGAGACCCTCATGCTGCCGCGGCCGTTCATCGTGCTCGCCACGCAAAATCCGCTGGAAACCGAAGGCACCTATCCGCTGCCGGAAGCGCAGCTCGACCGCTTCTTGCTGAAGATCGACATGGGCTATCCGTCATTGGAGGAAGAGATCAATATCGTCACCCGCACCACCACCGATGCAAGCGGCGATGCGCTGCCGCTCGCCGACGTAAGCCCGGTGTTGAACGAACGCGCCGTGCTGGCCCTCCAGCAGCTTGCCGCAAGACAGCGGGTCGACGCCGCGGTGGTCGACTACGCGGTGCGTATCGCGCGGGCGACACGCGATTGGCCGGGCATCGCGATGGGTAGCGGTTCGCGCGGCCCGATCGCGTTGGTGCGCGCCGCCAAGGCGGCGGCATTGATGGCCGGGCGCTCGTTCGTGCTGCCGGAGGATGTCAAGTCGACCGCGCTCGCTGCGCTTCGCCACCGGATCGCGTTGTCGGCGGACGCGCAGTTGGACGGCAACCGGATCGATGACCTGTTGCTAGCCATCTTGGACGCAACCGCCGCACCACGCGCCTGACGCGCAGGAGCGACCAACCGATGCTGCCGGCCCTGCCCTCCCGAGCGCTGATCCTCTGCCTCGCCGGCATCGCCATGGGGTGTACGGCGCTCGCGTGCACCGAGCTGCCTATGCCCACGGTGGCGCTGGCGGGCGCCGCCCTGCTGTGTGTCTTGGTCGCCCTGCTCGGCCTCGATGCATTCATCAGCCTCAAGCGCTGGCAAGGCGCGCCCCTCGGACTGCGCCGGCAGCTGCCGCAGGCGTTCGCGGTGGGCCGCTCCGCGCCGTTGTCGTTGACCTTGCAGAACCCCGGTGCGCACCGCTGCCGCGGCGAGCTGTTCGACCTCGCCGACCCGAGCATGACGCTCACCGGCATGCCGCTGGCGTTCGACGTGGGCGCCCGGCAAACGCAGATGTTCCGCGTCGAGATCATGCCCACCGAGCGCGGTCTCAAGCACTTTGCCGGTAGCCAGGTGCGGCTGCGTTCGGCGCTCGGACTGATCGATTGGGATCGCCACATCGGCGAGATCGAGTCGCGGCGCGTGTTCCCCAATTTTGCGAATCAGGGCTCGTTCGATTGGCTGGCGGGCGAAAAACGGCTCAAGGGCATTGGCGTGAAAACCGTACGCCGCCGCGGCGTCGGCACCGACTTCGATCAGCTGGTCGAGTACCGCCCCGGCGATGCCATCCGGCATATCGACTGGAAGGCCACCCAACGGCATCACCGCCCGGTCGTGCGGCAGTTCCAGGACGACCGCGATCAGCGCGTGTTGTTGCTGCTCGACTGCGGCCGCCGCATGCGCTCGGATGACACCCAGCACGGCATCGGTGCCAGCCACTTCGACCAGGCCTTAAATGCGCTGATGCTGCTTGCGTTCGTGGCGCTGACATTCGGCGATGCCGTCGGCGCCATGACCTTCGGCACCGCCGAAGGCAAGGCCCGGATCTTCGCGCCCCGCAAGGGGCGGCGTTCGCTCAACGCCCTGATGGCGGAACTCGGCGACGTCGAACCCACGCCAACTTGTGCCGACTACGTGCGCGGCGCCGCCGATCTCATGGCCCGTCAGCGCAAGCGATCCTTGGTCGTGCTCATCACCAATTGCCGCGACGAGGACGCCCCGGAACTGGCGACGGCGCTCAAGCTGCTGCGCTCTCGCCATCTGGTCGTGGTCGCGAATCTGCGCGAGCAGATCGTCGCGCAGATCGCCGCGCAGCCGCTTACCACCGAGGACAGCGCGCTCGAGGTCGCGGCCGCGCTAGACTACGAGGAACGGCGCCGGGTGATGCTGCAACGGTTCGCGATCGGCGGCGCGCTCACGATCGACTGTGAGCCGCAGAGGCTCGGCGTCGAGCTGGTCAATCGCTACACTCAACTCAAACGCGCCGGCGCCATTTAGTCGCCGTCCCGGTCGCCGTCGCGCGACTTGACCCGCCGGACATCGATCGGTCGCATGCCGAAATGCCGCCGGAATGCGGTGGTGAACGAGGTCGGATGCGCGTAACCCACCGCCTCGCTCGCCTGGGCCACCGACCACAAGCGATCCCGCAGGAGTACCATCGCGTGACGCATCCGGCAGCCGAGGCTGAAGTCGACGATGGTCTCGCCGAATACCGCCTTGAACCCCTTGGTCAGCGTCGACTTGGCCATGCCGACCGAGCGCGCGAGTTTACCGACGGTCGGCGGCGGCGCGAGCTGTCGCATGAGAATTTCGCGTGCCGCATGCAGGCACTTGAGCTCGCGCTCGGTGTACTGCTCGGTCGGACCGTCGGCGGCGGAGTGAAAGCTCTGCACCGCGCAGCACAGCAGTTCGAGCGCCAGCGCCTCCGTGTACACCAGACCCAGAGTGCCGGTGAACGGATTGTTGATGAGCCGGGTGGTGACCTCGAAGGCCTGCGCCGACAGCGAGCGGTGCACGTACATGATCTTCTCGCGCTTGTTGGAGACGAACGCCTGCAATTGCTGCGGAGCATCGATGTTCGAGGTCAGAATGTGTTCGGCGAGATACTCAGGGCGCATGCTGAGCATGATGTAACGCTCGCGCGCACTCGCCGCCGTCCACTCGCGGATGTCCATGCCGGTCGGCTGAGCCCACACCAGCATCGACGGGCGATTCCAGCGCAGCGGCTCGCTGCGGCTCACCGCTAGGGACATGTCGCCGCAGAGCTTGAAGTTGAACTGCACCAGACCGTCGCCCGGCACCAGTTCGACGCGCAGTTCCTTGTACGCATAGTTGGCGACGACGACGTAGACGTCCTCGCGAATGCGGATCAGGTCCCAGTAACCTTCGCCCTCGTCCGGCGGCACGGGGATGCGCGCCCCGAGCAGGCCGCGATTCGGGTGCCTCGTCATACGCTCCACTTCCGGCGCATGCTCGAGGTTGGCAAAGGCGTCGGCCAGCGTGCGGCCGGCGCCGGCGAGGATGGTCCTGAACAACCCGACGTTGCGCGGAGTGATGTCTGATGGTGGATCTGGCCTGCGCGCTCCGGAACTCATTGGCGCCAAGCGTAGCAGTTAACGCGACCGGATCAGAAGCGGCGCCATGCTGCGGGTGCATGCGAGCCAGCTGCGCGCCTGAATTGCGGTGCCGCAGACGGAGAACCATACTCAGTACCTTGTCATCGACGAGACGCTCCCCGTGAGACACTGGCGCACGATACTGGGTTTGACAGTTTTAGGGCTGGGCATCGTCGGCATGGCGTTGGTGCTGCATGCACGCAAGCCGCCCACCGCCGCCGCGCCGGTGTGGACCCCGGTGGCAAGCGCCCACTTGAGCCACGGCCGGTTCCCCGACTTTACCGTCTACACACCGCATGCCTCACCGCGGGGCTTCGTGCTGTTGATCTCGGGTGACGACGGCTGGACGCCCGCCATGGACGTCATGGCGAAACAGATCGCCGCCGAGGGCGCCATGGTCGCCGGTATCGACGGCGCGAAGTTCGCCGCGGTGCTCGCGGGCGACGGCGGCCAATGCGTCTTTCCCGACGGCGATCTGGAAAACCTCAGCCGCTTCGTGCAGGCGTATTACCGCCTGCCGAGCTACTTGATGCCGATCCTCGCAGGGGTCTCGTCCGGCGGCACGCTGGCCTACGCAACGCTGGTGCAGGCGCCGAAGGGCATGTTTGCCGGCGCGGTGAGCGCGGGCTTTTGTCCGGCTTATGCATTGAGCAAGCCGCTGTGCAAAGGCTCCGGGCTCGAGTTCACGGCGCGCGCGCCCGGCACGGGCGTCGAGTTTCTGCCGTCGACGGCGCCCGGCATCGCCTGGACGGTGGTGCAACCCGCGACCCCGACCGGGTGCGACCCTGGTGCCGTGCAAAGCTTCGTCGCCCAAGTACCCGGTGCTCTACTAGTGCGCTCGCCGGACGTGGGCACCGCGCAGCTCATCGACGCGCTCGATGCGCTGATGCGGCAGCATCCCGCAGAGACCGCGTCCGCCGTGCCGGGCGCGCTCAGCGATCTGCCCATCGTCACCGTGCCCGCCGTACCCGGCAGCCCGGCCGGCGACACCTTCGCGATCATTCTTTCCGGCGATGGCGGCTGGGCCGGTCTCGACAAGGATGTCGCCGGCGCATTATCCGCCGCCGGCATTCCGGTGATCGGTCTCGATTCGCTGCGCTACTTCTGGAGTCCGCGCACGCCGGCCGGGCTCGCCGCCGACATCGAACGGATGACCCGCTATTACCTGACCCAGCTCGGCAAGCAGCGGGTTCTCTTGATTGGCTATTCGCAGGGCGCGGACGTGCTGCCGTTTGCGGTAAATCTGCTGCCGGAGTCCACCCGCTCGCATGTCGCCGTCACGGCCATCATGGGCATGTCCGAACACGCCTTGTTCGAGTTCCACATGACCAGCTGGATTGCCGATGACAACTCCGGACCGGCCACCCTCCCTGAAGTCGACAAGATCAGCGGGATTCCGGTGCTGTGCATCTACGGCGCGGAAGAGACGGACTCGCTGTGTCCCAAGCTCGATCCGCACAAGGCGACCATCGTGAAGCTCAAGGGCGGCCATCATTTCGACGGCGACTACGCCGGCCTGGCGCGTCTCATCCTCGCGGCAGCCGCGCCGCATTGAGCGGCGCTCGTCAGCCGGTGAATCCCCGGTCGGCGAGCGTCTTCAGCACCCGCGCGCGGTGTGCCGCCTCCCACTCGGCGAGTGACTGGCTCGCGTCCGCCGCGGCCCGCGCCTGCGCGGCCTCGAGCACGGCGGCAGACTCAGCGGCCGGAACGACCACGATGCCCTCCTCGTCGGCGACGATCATGTCGTGGGGCGCCACCGCGACGCCGCCGCAGCGGATCTGGTGCAACAGCGTGCCAACGAGTTCCTTGGTGCCGGGCTTCGGGATCACGCCCTTGGCGAACACCGGAAAGCGCAGCGCACGAATTTCCGCGAGGTCGCGCACGACGCCATCGAGAACGAACGCGGCGATGCCGTTCTTTTGCGCCACCGCGCAGACGTTGCCGCCGGCCAGCGCAAACTCCGCATCGCCGCCCTCCACCACCACGACCGATCCGGGCGGCGCGCGATGGATGGCCGCATGCAGCATCAAATTATCGCCCGGACAACAGCGCACCGTGTACGCAGGTCCGGCGATGCGCGGCATCCCATGCCACAGCGGATGGATATCGGCGCTCATGATCTGCCGCCGCGGCAGACAGTCGGCGAGCGTCGTCGGAGACAGCTCGAGAAACTTCAGGGTGTGCACCATGGCATGAGAATAGCGCCGGATGACGCTCTTTGCCATTGCACAAAGCGGCCGGTTCATGGAAGGATGTGGCGGTCAAATGCTTCACGCCGACGTCATCGTGGTGGGTTCTGGGATCGCGGGTGCATCGGTCGCCGCGTTGTTGGCGGCGACGCGGACCGTGATTTTGCTCGAGGGCGAACCCCGACCCGGCTATCACTCCACCGGCCGATCGGCGGCGCTGTTCTCCGAAATCTATGGCAATACCGTGATCCGCGCGCTGAGCCGCGCGAGCCGCGAGTTTCTGCAGCGCCCGCCGGAAACCTTCTGCGAACGTCCGCTCACCAAGACTCGGGGTTCATTGTTCATCGCAACCGCCGCGCAACGGCGGGCCCTCGAGGAATTTGCCGCCCTAGCCGACGTCGCACCGGAGACGCGGCCGGTGTCGGCGGCTGAGGTGCGCGCGCTCTGCCCCGCACTGCGCGAGGACTATGTAGCCGCCGCGGTGTTCGAGCCCAACTCGGCCGACATCGACGTGCATGGTCTGCACGATGGCTACCTGCGCGAATGCCGCCGCCGCGGCGGCATGGTGGTCTGTGACGCGCCGGTGCATGCGCTCGACTTTGCCGCGTCGAACTGGACCGTCGCCGCCGGTCGGACGACGTTCGACGCGCCAATCGTGGTCAATGCCGCGGGTGCTTGGGCGGACGAACTGGCACGCCTTGCGGGCATCGAGCCCTTGGGCTTGGTGCCGATGCGCCGGACGGCGATGCTCATCGACATCCCCCCGGCCTCCGGCGCGGCGTCTTGGCCCATGGTCATCGACATCGACGAGCAATTTTACTTCAAACCCGATGCCGGCTCGCTGCTGCTCTCGCCGGCGGATGAGACACCGACGAGTCCGGGCGACGTACAGCCGGAGGAGTGGGATGTCGCGGTCGCGGTCGACCGAATCCAAACCGCGACTACGCTCGACATCCGCCACCTGAAGCGCCGCTGGGCGGGACTGCGCACGTTTGCACCGGACCGCTCGCCGGTGGTCGGATTTTCGAGTGCCGCACCGGGTTTCTTCTGGCTGGCCGGTCAAGGCGGCTATGGCATTCAAACCGCACCGGCGCTTTCGGGCGCGGCGGCCGCCTTGATATTGGGCAAGGGGCTGCCGGTCGAGCTGACACAGCTCGGCGTTCGCGAAAGCGATTTGTCACCTTCACGTTTCGCACAAGGTCGTCACTAGGAGTCAAGCAAAATGCTCAAACACACTTATCGCTCACGCACCGGCGCCACCGGCATCTGCGGGGTCGACATCTACGAATGTTTCGATCGACTGACCGTAATGATCACCGAATTGAATCGCAATCGGGGGATCAGCATCACCAATTGCTATCACGAGTTGGCCACGGACATCGCGCTCGGTCTCATGGATGTCGGTGTGATCGACGACCCCCGATCGATCCTCTGGATCGAACATTACGAGGGCGCGGCGTCGCCCAAGGCGCCGTGGAACGGCGAGACCTGGGACGAGGTCACGATGCAATGGGATGGCCGGCGCTTTCGGGCGCCAAGCTGGCGGCCCTGTGCCGGCGATCGTTTCAAGCGGCCGGCACTCGGAAAATCCATCCGCCCCCACGAGATCAACATCTAGTCCCTCGAGGTCACACGTGCTCGTCGCGCAATCGCCCGCCGAGCACCGCCGCGACGCTGGCGATGAACGCCCCGATCAACATCGACAGCGCCGTGTAAATGCTCACCTCGGCCGCGTCCTTGCGCGCCGCATCCGCCGCCGCCTTCGCCTGATCGACCGCATTGCTCACGTTGGCAATGAAGTCATCCACCCGGTGCGCCGCGTCCGCTGCGGAGAGGCCGGTGTGGATGGCGACCAGACCGACTAGATAGGCCCGGTCGGCGTCGGGCACGCCACCCGCGGCCCCGTCATTGACGATGATTCGCCCCGCTTCGACGCGCGGGTCAACCGTCCCCGGACCGGTCGACACGTCGATGCCGCTGCGAAACAGCTTGTCGAGTTGATAAGCCAGCGCCGCTGAGGAGCCGGCCTCCACAGCGCTTTGCGCGCCCGTGATCGCCGTCCGCGACGACGCCGAGGCGAGCAACGCCGCGACCAGCACCGTCGACAGCGACCACATCACCAGACCGTTGGCCGTGTCCCTGAAGAAGATTTCATGCTCGTGCGTGCCGACCCAGCGGGTGCGCAGCCGGCCGGTGATGTAGCCGCCGAAAATCGACGCCAGCCACTGCATCACGATCAGCCAGATCGCCGCGGCCACGCTGAATGTGCCGACACCGATGCCGCGTCCCGACCACGGCGACATCGCCGCAAAGCCGAGACCCGTGCCGAGCGCCAGCAGAATCAACGACACCGCCGCCGCCACCAAGGCGCCGGCGACGATTGCGCCCCACGACGCGGCGGACTTCGGCCGTGAGGCATTGAACATCGATCCCGGATCGGTGTTCTCGTTGACGATCATCGTATCGGCAATCAACGTATCCATGACGATAAGCTCATCGGTGCGAACACATGGCCAGCAACAGAATCACGGGCAACGGTACGCCCAACATCCACAACAAAATACCCCGACCCATAATTGACGCCTCTCAGGTGGTTGAACGACGGTGATGACGAGATCAGTTGCCACGTGCTCAGCCGGTACGGGCTCAGCCCGTGCTTGCGGTACGTGCCGCGATGTTGCTGCCATCCGCGTTGCCGATGACCACCTCGACGCGGCGGTTCAACTGCCGTCCGCTCGGATTGCTGTTGTCGGCCACGGGGAATGACTTGCCATAGCCTTCTGTGGCAATGCGCGAAGGATCGATACCGCGACGGACCAGCGCGGTTTCGACCGCATCCGCCCGCGTGAGCGACAGTTGCTGGTTGAAGGCGACGCTGCCGACGTTGTCGGTGTAACCGTCGATTTCGACGCGGCGCGACGGGTGCTCCTGCAAGAACTGCGCGAGTTGGTCGAGCCGCGGCTTCGCGCTCGGACTCAACTCAGCCTTGCCGGTGTCGAACAGCACGTCGCCGAAGGTCATCACCAGACCACGTTCGGTCTGCTGTGCCTTCAACGTCGCGATTTCCTGCTGCAATTGGCTGCTTTGAGCATTCGCCGCCTGCGCCGCCAGCCGCGCGTTCTCGATCTCCCGGTTGCGTGCCGCGAGTTGAATCTGATCGCGTTCCTGCTGCCCCGCCTGCACCCGCGCATCGTCGGCCTTTGCGGACGCGCGCGCTTCTGCGAGGCGCGCGTACTGGGTGGCCATGTAGGCGGGCTGCGCCACGGCATCGGCCTGCTTGTTGAGCGCGGCGCTCTCCGCCATGGCGAGCTGCTTCTTCGCGGTATCGAGGTCCACCGCTGCATACTTCGCGACGTTCGGATCCGCCTCCGCCGTGCGTACCGCGGTTCTTGCCGTATCCAACGCGCCGGTCGGAATCGGAGTCGACGCGCACGCGCCGAGCACCAGCAGCAACGCGGATCCTGTGACGAGTTTGAGATTGTTCATTTCCATATCCTTATTGGGACGAGACAGGCACGACGTTTCGCCGCGCAACCGAGGCTAGGAGTCTCGGACCGCGCACGCCGATGGTCTGTAGGCACGCACCGCGACGCATCACCCCGCATTTCCTACGCGACGCCGGTCACAGTTACGGCATGCCGTCAGAATATGTCATGCGCGCGCGGCAATTGGCGCCAATCCCCTACATCCCTTATCGACGGCCGTTTGCTAGCTTGAATATGCGCGATCGCGATTTGACCGCGGGCCATCCGTATCCGACATTGGAAGTGAACTCGATGAAGGAAATACCGCCGCCGAGCACCGCATCGCTCGGCTTTGGCATCACCCCCAAGTTCAAGCACACCACACCCGACAAAGACGACGTTCCCCAGGAGAAGGGACGCAAAGCCCGCATTATGTTGGTCGACAGCGACCCAGAGTCGCGGCGCCACATGACCACGCGGCTGACCCTCGCCAACTACAGCGTCGAAGCGGTGGAAAGCGCCACGGAGGCGTTGGACGCCAGCGTGCGGGCGCGGCCGAACCTGGTCATCACCGACCTGCGTCTCGACGGCATGGACGGACTCGGGCTTCTCAAGGAGTTGAAGAGCCGCTGGCCCGCCGTTACGGTGATCATTCTCACCGCCCACGGCACCATCGCCGACGCGGTGCAGGCCACGCAATGCGGGGCCTTCGGCTTCCTGGTGAAGCCGGTGGACAAGGCCGAACTCTTGGGTCAAGTGCAGCGGGCCGTCGCCGCCTCCACTTTCACGCTGGTGGAGGGCAATTGGCGTGCGCAGATCGTGTCACGCAGCCAACTGATGGAAGACCGCTTGAGCCTCGCCAACCGCGCCGCCGGCGGTGACGCGCCGGTGCTGTTGACCGGCGAGAACGGCACCGGCAAGGAACTTTTGGCGCGTGCCATCCATGCCGCCTCGTCGCGCCGTGACAAGCCGTTCCTCGCCATCCGCTGCAGCAACGCGGTCGAACAACGGCTGGAGGCGGAACTGTTCGGCAGCAAGTATGTGGATCCGATGGAAACCACGGCCTTGATGCGCGGTGCGTTCCATACGGCGAGCGGCGGCACGCTGCTGCTCGACGAAGTCGGCGACCTGCCCTTGAGACTGCAGGTCGATCTGGCTCGCGTCCTGCGCAAGACGCCCCCAGTACGCATGATCTGCACCACGTCGCGTGATCTCAAGAAACTCACCGACGCGGGAACGTTTCGCCAGGACCTTTACTACCAGATCAACATCCTGCCGATCGAGATCCCGCCGTTGGGCAGGCGCCGCGAGGACATCCCCCTCTTGGTGTCGCATTTCCTCGAGCAGGCCAAGGAGCCGGGAGGCAAGGAGAAGATCTATTCGCCGGAAGCAATCGAACTCCTCACCACCACGGACTGGCCCGGCAACGTCCGCCAGCTGTTCGACCTGGTGAAGCAGAACGTTGCCCTCTCCCACGGCAAGATCATGACCCGCGAGTTCGTGCAGCGTTCCTTGGGCGACGATGCCAAGACCGTACCGACGTATGATGAAGCGCGCGAGGGGTTTACTGTCGACTATCTCAAGAACAATCTGCGCACCACCGCGGGCAACGTCACGCAGTCGGCCCGGCTCGCGAAACGCAACCGCACCGATTTCTACAAGCTGCTGGCCCGCTATCGCTTGCAGCCCGACGATTTCAAGAATAATTCGGCCGACGCCGGCCAGACCCGTCTCGACAGCGAAGAGGCCTGAACGAGAAGAAGGCTGAACGCGGCGAGGGGCCGATGCTACGATGCGAGGGTCGCAGCTCGGTGGGATAGATCATGGTGTCGAGAAGAGCATTGCTGGCGGCTGCGAGTGCCGCCGGATTGATGGGCGGCCGCGCGTTCACCGCTGCCGACGCCGCGGACGGCGCCGCGCCCGCCGGGCAGTTGCGGGATCTCAAGCCCCTCGCCGGCGGCGTCAAGCCCATAGCCGCCGCTGAACGCGAGGCGCGCCTCGCGAAACTGCAGACGCTGCTCGCCCGTGAGAAATTGGGTGCGCTGTTGGTCGAGCCCGGATCCACACTCGAATATTTTACCGGTGTGCAATGGCACCGCTCGGAGCGGACCACCGCGGCGATCATTCCGGCGAGTGGTGGCGTTATCGTGGTCTGCCCGGCATTCGAAGAACCCTCCGTACGCGAGACGCTCGAAGTGCCTGGCGACGTCCGGGTGTGGAACGAGCACGAGAACCCCTCTGACATCATCGTGCAGGGATTGCGCGACCGCGGCATCCCGCGCGGTACGATCGCCGTGGAACCCACGCTGCGCTTCTTCATCGTCGATGGCATACGCCGAGCGTCCGGTAGTTACGAGCTCACGTCCGGCGATGCGCAGGTCCGCGCCTGCCGCCTCATCAAATCGCCCGCCGAACTCGCGTTGCTGCAAGTGGCCAACGACATCACGCTCGAGGCCATGCGCTTCGCGCATGGCCACGTCGCCATCGGCATGCGCCAGGCGGATATCGGTGCGCTCGTCGATTCCGCCACCGTGGCATTGGGCGGGTCGCCGGAATTCTCACTGGTGTTGCTCAACGAAGCGTCCGCCTATCCGCATGGTTCAAGGCAGCTCGAAACCGTCCACGAAGGCTCAATCGTCCTCATGGACTGCGGCTGCACCGTCCACGGTTATCAATCCGACATCTCGCGGACCTTCGTTTACGGCGCCGCGAGTGCACGCCAAAGGAAGCTCTGGAACACCGTCAAGCGCGGCCAGGAAATCGCGCTCGAGACCGCCAAGCTCGGCATACCGACCGGCAAAATCGACGATGCCGTGCGCGCCTACTACGAGGGCGAAGGCTGGGGCCCGGGTTACAAGCTGCCCGGGCTGCCGCATCGCACCGGGCACGGCATCGGGCTCGATGGCCACGAGGCTGCGTACCTGGTGCACGGCGATGCCACGCCGCTCGAGGCCGGCATGTGTTTTTCCGACGAACCCGGACTCTACGTCCCCGGCGAATTCGGCGTTCGCCTCGAAGATTGTTGGCACATGACGGCCACCGGCCCGAAGACCTTCACTCCGCTCGCGAAATCGATCGAAGAGCCCGTCTGAACCATTCGAGAGAGTTACCCATGCTCATCGTCCATCATCTCGGCATATCACAATCCGATCGCATCGTCTGGCTGTGCGAAGAACTCGCCATACCCTATGAACTGATCCGCTATGCGCGCGATCCGGTGACCCGCCTGGCACCGCCCGAGTATCGTGCGCTGCATCCGTTCGGCACCGCCCCCGTGATCACCGACGGCGACCTGGTGCTCGGCGAATCCGGCGCGATCATCGAATACATCATTGCCAAGTACGGCGCAGGGCGGCTGTCGCTGAAGGTCGAGGATCCCGCATTCGCCGACTATTTGTTCTGGTTTCACTTTGCCAATGGTTCGGTGATGCCGAGTGCGATGCTCGATTTGGCGGCCCGCATGATGGGCGGCGCGTCGCCGAGCGGTGGGCTCGCTGCGCTGCGCGAGCGCAGCGATCGCGCCTTTGCCATGATCGACGGGCGGCTGGCCTCGGTGCCCTACCTGGCCGGCGCGGAGTTCACCGCGGCGGACATCATCATGCTGTTCCCCCTCACCACGATGCGCGAATTCATCCCGCGCGATTTGACGCCCTTTCCGCACATACAGACATATCTAAAGCGGATCTCGGCGCGTCCCGCCTTGCAGCGCGCGCTGGCCAAGGCCGATCCGGGGTACTCGCCGCCGTTCGCCTAGGCGGCGTTGGCCGCGCCGGGCGCGTCCGGATCGTAGCCCAGGTTCGGCGCGAGCCAGCGCTCCGCTTCGCCCAACCCCATGCCCTTGCGCTCCGCATAACTCGCCACCTGATCGCGGTCGATCTGGCCGACGCCGAAGTAGTGCGCGCGCGGATGGGAGAAATAGAAACCGCTGACCGCGGCCGTGGGGAACATGGCGAACGACTCGGTCAGGCGGATGCCCGCGTTGCGCTCAGGATCGAGCATCTGCCAGAGCGTCGCCTTTTCCGTATGATCGGGACACGCCGGATAGCCGGGCGCCGGGCGGATGCCGCGGTACTCTTCGCCGATCAGTGCCTTGGCGTCGAGCTGCTCGTCCGCGGCGTAAGCCCAAAATTCCTGCCGCACCCGCTCGTGCATGCGCTCTGCCAGCGCCTCGGCGAGGCGGTCGGCGAGCGCCTTCAACATGATGCTGCTGTAGTCGTCGTGCGCCGCTTCGAATGCTGCCACGCGCTCGTCGATGCCGATGCCGGCCGTGACCGCAAAGGCACCCAGGTAATCCGCCCGCCCGCTGTGCGCCGGCGCGACGAAATCCGCCAGGCAAAGTTGCGCCTGATCTTGCGGCTTCGCCTTCTGCTGCCGCAGGTGGTGCAGCCGCGAGCCCGCGGTCTGCCGGGTGTCGTCGGTGTACAGTTGGATGTCATCATCGCCCACCGCGTTCGCCGGAAAGAAACCGACCACGGCACGTGCCTCGAGCCATTGTTCGCGCACCAGGAGATCGAGCATGCGGGTGGCGTCCGCATACAGATTGCTCGCCGCCTCGCCGATCACCGGGTCGGTGAGAATGTCCGGAAACTTGCCGGCAAACTCCCAGGCGTTGAAGAACGGCATCCAGTCGATGTACGGCTTAAGCTCAGCAAGCGGGTAATGATCGAAGGTGCGAATGCCGAGAAAGCCAGGTTTGGGCGGTGTATAGCCGGACCAATCGATTTTGAATTTCTTGGCCCGAGCCTGCTGCAGCGACAATTGCGGCGCCTTCGCGCTCTTGTTGCGGTGTTGTTCACGACGCCGCTCGTTCTCGGACTTGATGTTCGCGACATACGCATCGCGCGTCTCCTTGGTCACCAGTTGCTGGCACACACCCACCGAGCGCGATGCGTCCTTGACGTAGATGACCGCGCCCGCGTATTGCGGATCGATCTTCACGGCGGTGTGCGCCGGCGAGGTGGTCGCGCCGCCGATCAGCAGCGGCTGCTTGTAGCCGAGACGTTGCATCTCCTTCGCCACGTGCACCATTTCATCCAATGACGGCGTGATGAGACCGGAGAGCCCGATGAAGTCGGCGCCTTCGCGG
>Ga0116230_10002008_pt1 | contig 19588 bp, 15 predicted proteins | sample S1TSphfallax_3_FD_88678 | JGI IMG/M metagenome (GOLD analysis project Ga0116230, IMG submission 88678) | Host-associated microbial communities from peat moss isolated from Minnesota, USA - S1T2_Fd - Sphagnum fallax MG | ecosystem: Host-associated > Plants > Peat moss > Unclassified | place... | reverse complement strand
TGGCGGGAGCGTGTAGGAATCGAACCTACCAGCCCCCTTGCGAAGGCCTCAACGGTTTTGAAGACCGCGCGAGCCACCAGACCCGTACGCTCCCATGCGTCGCGCGCTCTTACGGTGCGCGGCATGTCCATCCTTCGACCGGGTCACGATGACGTTTGCGCCTAGGAAGCCACGACAATGTCGTGGTCGGCGGCCCAGGCCGCGACATCGCGCCGTTCGATCGCGGCCGCGAGGAAGTCCGGGAAGAGATCCGGCGTGCAGGCAAAGGCCGGGATACCCAGCGCGGCGAGTACGGCGGCGTTGGTTGCATCGAAACTGGGCGCACCGCGGTCGTCGAGTGCGAGCAGCACGATGACCGTGACTCCGGAGCGCACGAGCGACGCCGCCCGCGCCAGCATTTCATCGCGATTCCCGCCCTCGAACAGATCGGTAATGAGCACCAGGATCGTCTCGTTCGGCGTTCGCACGAGGCCCTGGGCGTAGGCCAGGGCCCGGTTGATGTCGGTGCCGCCGCCGAGCTGCGTCCCGAAGAGCAGATCGATCGGGTCGTCGAGATGTTCGCTCAGATCGATGACGGCGGTATCGAACACCACCATCGAGGTGCGCAGCGCGCGCAGCGACGCCAGCACCGCGCCGAGGATCCCGGCGTACACGACCGACGTGGCCATCGAACCACTCTGATCGACGCACAGGATTACGTCGCGCAGCGCCGCCGCACGCCGCGCGAATCCGATCCGCCGCTCGGGCACGATCGTCCGGTACGCCGGCTGGTAATGCTTGAGGTTCGCCGCGATCGTTCGCGGCCAATCAATTTCATTGAAGCGCGGTCGCCGATTGCGTGCGGCGCGGTTGAGGCTGCCGCGCACGGCGGCGGTCAACGCGTTGCGCAGCCGGCGCTCGACATCCTCAACCACCTTCTGCACGACGCGACGTGCGGTGTCGCGCGTCTTCGCCGGAATGACGCCGCGCAGCGACAACAGTGTTGCGACGAGCCGGACATCGGGCGTCACCGCTTCGAGCATCTCCGGTTCGAGCAGCATCCGCTCGAGGCCCAGCCGTTTGAAGGCATCGGCTTGCATCACTTGCACGACGGAGGCCGGAAAGAATTCGCGGATATCGCCGAGCCAGCGCACGGCCGCCGGTGCCGAGGCGCCGAGCCCCGCGCCGCGCTTACCATCGTAGAGGGCGGTGAGCGTCTGATCGATGCGCAGATCGCTCGGCGAGAGTTCGAGTCCAATCCCATCCGCTTCGCTGCCGCCGAGGACCAGTCGCCAGCGGCGAGCGCGTTCGTCGCGAGCGCTCATGGTGACCCCGTTTCGCCGAAGATCGCCGCCAACACCGGCAGCACGAGGCGCGCGCGCTCGTCATCGACGTCGTCGCTCACGCGTGCGCGCACCGTGACCGTCGTGCCGGCGACGCGTTCGCCCATCGCGCGACGCTCGGCCGGCGCGAACGTGGCGAACGTGCGCCGCACGAGCGGCAGCGTCTCGGTGAATGCATCGGCGCCGAGTCCCACCAGCCACTCGTCGACAACGTCGATCAACTCCGGATGGTGAACGAGCAGCACCCCGCTCCCGCGCAATAACCCGTCGATCCACGCCGCGGCGTTCGGCGGTGCGGCCGCGTGCGAGAGCGCGCGCGAGATCGCTTGCCGAACCTCGGCGACGGCGATGCTTCCCGCATCGAACCCGAGGCGGAGCGCGCGCCCCGCGACGAGCCCATGCACGCGATCGTCGCGAGCGATCCGGGCGAGCGCGGCGTGCCACGAAGTCCGGTGGTCGGGCGAGTCGAGCACTCGGAGTGCCGCGTCCGCCGCGTCAAGCCGCGGGAGCATGTTCTCAGCCGCTTCATCGTCGAGAGCGAGAACCGCCGTCGGCAGACCGACACAGGCTCGGGCAACGAGCGAATCGATGGTTGCGCCGATCGCGCCCAGATCCGTGCCCCGCACGTCGCCGTACCGGCGCACCTCGGCGAACGCCGGCAGCGCATCGAGCATGCGGGCGACATCGTGCGTCAACGCTGCGAGATCGTCGATGCGCGCGAGCACGAAGCGCGCGCATTCGCCGAGCGCGGCGGCGAGCGCCGCGTCGAACAAGCCGGTCAACGCCGCAAGATCGGTCGCCCGCTCCGCACGCTCGCGCGTTCGTCCGTCGGCCGCGAGCGCGAGCGTCGTGCCGTAGATGGACGCCTCGATCACGTTCAGCGCGAACTCCGGACGCCATCGGAGCGTCCAGGCCTCGCGAAAGGTGCCGGTCGCACCGCGCACGCGCTGCACGGTGCCCCACGCGATGTCGAGCAACCCCAGCCGGTGCAGCAGCGTGCTGCGATCGAGATCGCCCGCGGTGCGCAAATCGAGCTCCACCTCACGCACCTGGGCGGCAGGCGGCAAACGCAAGCGCTTCTGCTCGCGAGCGATGTCGAGCGCCAGCGGTACCTGCGGCACATCGGACGGAACTGCGCCGAGGCGTTCCGCAACGATGAGTTCCTCATGCACGAGCGCCATCGGCAGCGGGTCGCCGAATGCAAAGACCGCGCGCATCGCGTCGCCTGCCTCCGGCAAGCCGGGCAGTGGGACGTCGCGCATCGACGCGAGCGCTTCGGCTAAGCGCGTGGCTTCGATCGCGTGCGCTGGCGAGATATCGAGCCCAGCCGTGCGCAACGCCCGCGCCGCCTTCGTCATCCACGAACCGATGATGCCCTCGGAATGGTCCCACAAGTGATCGTACCAGCCGGGCGAGGCGATCCCGGCGCCGTATCCGCTCGCCGCCGCGAGTCGTCCGAACGTCCACGGCACCCACGTTGCGGCGACTTTCGTGCGCGTCAATCCCTTCAGGAGTTGCGCATCGGCGCGCGCCGGCGCCAAGTCGCGCAAGGCGGGAACGTGCCAGGCACCGCACACCACGGCGACGCGTTCGTACTCGGCCGCGGTCGCACGCACGATTTGCCGCATCGCCGCCTCGCGGAGTGCATCCTCGGCGGTTTCCTCAGCGCCGTGCTGCTCGCGCACACCCGCCATCAGATCGCCGAGCGCGGCGAACGCATCCGCATCATCGTGCCGGTGTTCGACCATCCGGTCCCACCAGCGTTCACCGTCGGAGTAGCCGGCCATCGCCGCGATCGCTGCGAGCGGATCGCTGCGCAGCTCGCGAATCGGCGCTGGTTCGATCGCCTCGGCGCGCAGGCGATACGTTTGCGCGAGATCCATGAAACGGACGGGCAGGTCGCGGGCGAGCGCAAACTGCAGCGCCTGCCATTCCGGCGAGAACGTCGCGAACGGATAGAAGGCCGCCGCCCGCGGCGTCTCCGGCGCATACACGAGGATTGCGACCGGCGGTTGCATCGCCGGGTCGGCCGCCGCCGCGACGATGCCGTCGGCATCCGGCGGCCCTTCGATGAGCACCGCATCCGGGTTGAGTGCGGTGAGCGCGCGCACGAGACTGCGTGCCGACCCCGGGCCGTGATGCCGGATCCCGTAAACGTGTACGCTCAGCCCGCCGCCTCACGCGACGCGCGGTACAGATCGTCCCAGCCCGTGCGCTCTTTCACGACCGTTTCGAGATACTCGAGCCAGGCGACGCGATCCGCAACGGGATCCTTGATCACCGCACCGGCCAACCCGGCCACGATGTCGGGCGCGCGCAGCGTGCCGTCGCCGAAATGCCCGGCCAGCGACAAGCCCTGATTGATCACGGAGATCGCCTCACCGGTCGAGAGCGTCCCCGTCGGCGACTTGAGCTTCGTCTTTCCGTCGATCGTCACGCCGGAGCGCAGTTCGCGAAACATCGTCACCAGTCGCGCGATCTCTTCGACGGCCGGCGGCGCGGCCGGTAGCGCAAGCTCCGTACCGAGGCTTGCGACGCGCGAGGCGACGATCGCGACTTCTTCATCGAGCGTCTCCGGCAACGGAAGGACGACGACGTTGAAGCGGCGCTTGAGCGCGCTGGAAAGTTCGTTTACCCCGCGATCGCGATCGTTCGCCGTCGCGATCACGTTGAAGCCTTGCGCGGCATCGATCTCGGTCCGCAGTTCGGGAATCGGCAGCGACTTCTCGGAAAGAATCGAGATGAGTGCGTCTTGCACGTCGGCGGGGATGCGGGTGAGTTCTTCGATGCGCACCAGACGCCCGTCGCTCATCCCCCGCATGACCGCGCTCGGCACCACGGCGCCGAGCGACGGTCCTTCGGCAAGCAGCTTCGCATAGTTCCAGCCGTAGCGCAGCGCCTCTTCGCTCGTACCCGCCGTGCCCTGCACGACGAGCCGCGAATCGCCGGCGATCGCGGCCGCCAAATGTTCCGAGAGCCAGCTCTTCGCCGTCCCGGGGACGCCGAGCAGCAGCAGCGCGCGATCGGTCGCGAGCGTGGCAATCGCAATCTCGACCAAGCGCCGGTCGCCGAAATATTTCGGCGTGATGACCGTCCCGTCGTCGAGGGTTCCGCCCAGCACGTACGTTGCGACGGCCCAGGGCGAGAGCTGCCAGCGCGCGGGCTTCGGCCGCGCGTCGGCGCGCGCTAACGCCGCGAGTTCGCCGGCAAAAGCGACTTCAGCAGCGGCACGAAGCGGACGATCGACGAGGGTATCGGTCATGATTGACTTTCCAAATGACGGCGCAGACCGGCGCGGAATCGCACCGTTTCATAGAAGGCGTCGATGACGTCGCGTGCGATTTCCTGCGTGGCGGAAGCCGGCCACTCCTCGCCGGCATCCGCAAGTGCCGGCTCGATCCGCAGCGCCGCCTCGGAGAAGACCTCGCGACGCGTTCGCCACAGCGCAGATCCAGCGGAGCTCGTCGCAAGCGCGCGCAGATACGCAAGGAAGGCTTGCGAAAAACGCCGGTCCCATGGCCCCGGAAGCGTGAGCGTGAATTCCAGGGCATTGGGCACCCCCGCTTCCAGCAGCGCAACGATCGCATCGCGGCGGCGCTCGCTCCACGGCGCATCCTGATTCGCCGTCAGCGCCAACGCGCCGGCTCCGTGATCGCCGGCCGCATCGATCAAAAAGGCCGTCCGCATCCGCTCGTCATCATAGGATGCCGTCGCCGCAGCGATCCCGTGAAGCAAGGCCGGCCCGTGTTCGCAGCGGCGCACGAGATCGAGCACGTGCGCGGCGTCGACGCCGGGGACAAGCTGCGCGGGTGGAACGTGCGCGACGATCTGGCGCAGCATCCAAGCGCGTTCGCCGACGCCGTGCGGCGGCTTGAGATCGATCACGTCGCGCTGCAATTCGGCGGAAAGGGCTTCCGGAAGCGTTACGTCGAGAACTGGCGATTGTAAGAGCCGCTTGCGCAGGGTAATACACGCGTGAGCCGCCGCGGTCGCACGGGCCGCCAGACGCGACGCCGGAAGACGCGCGAGAAGCAGCGCCGCAGCTTCGCGGACGTCTTTTCGGCGGTCGTCCAGCCGGGCGTCGAGGAACGGTTCGTCGGCATCGCCCAGTCCGGTGTGCAACGCGCGCACGAACGCCACGCGCTCGCGCGCGGCCTCTCGCTCCCATGTTGCGATGAGGCGTTCGCGCGCGTCGGCGGGATCGATGCGCCGCAGCATGACGAACGCCGCCAAGCGGGCCGCAAACTCGCCGTGAAGCCAAGCCGCGCCGGGATCGTCGGGCGTGCCTGCGGCAAAGCCCCATTCGGAAAACTGGGTTCCGAGCCACGCCCCGCGCGCGCCGGCAACCGCAATGACCGCAGGATGGAGAGCTGCTCGCGATTCCGCATACGAAAACAGCAGCGGCACGTGTTCTTCAGGAACGCGCACTTGCGCGCGCTCCGCGAGCGCGAGCCATTCGGGAAGCAACCCCGGCTCGCGATCGAGGATACGTAGGAGATCCGCCGCCGCTGCCGGGCCGCATCGCGGCCGCGTCTCCGGGCCTGCGGGTGGCGCCTCCGCACGATCCACAAGCGGCGCACGCCGACCCGCTCGCCGCAACAACCCGATGACCGCCGCTGCGCGCAACACGAGCGTTTCATCAGACGACGTTCCGCCCCGAATCAGCGCCGTCCACTCGGCCTCCTCGGATAGGAGGCCGATCGCCGGCGAACGCTGCGTCCCGACGACGGCCGAGCGCACGAGCGTTGGCCACGTGGCGGCGATCGCCGACTCGTTGTTCACGATCCGAGCGCCACCGCACGACCGGCGGACCACGCCATGAGCGGAACAAACGCCGTGCCGTCCCATTCGCCCGCAACGCACAGCGGGCTGCCGCCGCTGAGCGCGAGGAGCGCGCGCAATCCCGGCGACCCGCCCGCCAACGGAAGGGCGGAGGATGCGTCGCGCACGAGCCACACGGCCTCGTGTTCCAGCTGCGGCGTGACGTCGGCGAGCACGAACGGAAACCGCTCGAGCCACGGATCGCCCGCGAGCGCGCGCGCAAACGATTCGAGCGACGCATCGATCGAGGTCGCCTCCGGAACGAATGCGCCGTTGTGTCCCGCCCCGCGCTCCGTGACGATCGCACGCAAGGGCGCCGCAGATTCGAGATAGATGAGCGTCGCATCGAATCGGCTGCCTGCGACGAGGGGATCGGGGATCGGCGCGCCCTTGGGTGCGAACTGCAAATACAGCGCGGAGCGGCGCGTGTGCGACCCGAGCAGCCACGTCCGGCGCGCGGTGATGCGCTCTTCGTCAACGGTTCGAATGCCGACGGCGAGCCAGGTATCGGTAACGATGTCGAACGCGCGCGCGGCAATTTCATCGTGCGTTTGCGTCCAGCCGATCGCGCGCCGTACGTCGGCGCCCAATTCCGGCGCGAGCGTATCGAGGCGCCCGTAGGCGGAACAGAGCAGCGCGATCTCACCGAGTGCGGTCAACGTCCGCTCCTCCCATCCGACGCCCGAAACGACGGTCGCCGCGAGCGCGCGCACGCGTCGTGCGATGCCCGGGCATTGCGCGTCGACGAGCCGCGCCGCGCGACCTTCCCAAAACGACGCCGGCTGAACGCGCGCATGCGCGAGGCCCAAGCGGATCAGATCGCCTAGCCAGCGTTCGCACTCATCGACGCCGGCAGCAACGCGTCGTTCCCGCGTTTGCGCGCGTTTCGATGGCGCAGCTCCGGCCTCGCCGGCTTCCGGCGCCGCACCTGCCGCAACCGCGCTCGCGCGCGCGGCTGACCGCTGCTGCTTCTCCGAGCGTTTGGCGTGCCATTCGCTCACCCACTCGGGCGGCGTTCCGCTCGCCGTACTCGCGTTCACGTGCGCGAGCAGCGCACCGAGAACGTGTTTGCACGGAAATTTCCGGCTCGGGCACGAGCACGCGTACGCGAGCGTGCCCAGCTCCACGCACACCTGATACGGGACCTTGCCGCTGCCTTGGCATTCGCCCCACAAGAACGATGCGTCGCTCCCGAGCGCAAGCCACTTGCGCGGCGAAGCGAGCGCTTCTCCCGCCTTGACGGAAGCCGCGTCCGGAGCCAGCGAAATCACGTCGGCAGCGGTCATCGCGCGTTAGGCTTTTTCGCGTTCCGCAAACGATGCGTGGTCGGATTCGGTGAGGTTGGCGTAGCGTTCGGCGAAGGCGAGGGCGGCCTGGTCGAAGGTGTCTTTTTTGCCGAGGTAGCCGGCGATCGCGGCGGCGTCGCCGGAGCGGGCGTGGCCCATCGCGAGGGCGCGCGCGCAGTATTCGACGTAGGCGAGATACGGCTGCTCCGCGAGCGCGGCGAGGTCGACGCCGGTCTTGAAGTCGCGGAATTGGCGGATGTAATAATCGTGACCGTCCGACGAACTCCAGCCGAGAAAGATGTCGCTTGCGTATTGCATGAGACGCTGGCCTTGCACGCAGCGTTGACCCTGATTGTCATACGGGCTGCGCGCGAGATATGGTTCGAGTGCGGAGCGCTGCGACTCTTTGATTTGCAGCAAGAGCCAGTGATCGTCGCCGTCGGTGAAGAGGCCGATGCCGCAGCGCGTCCCGACGCTTCCGACGCCGACGACTTTGATCGCGGTATCGACAAGGGTGTACCGTCCGAAGAGTTCCTTCATCGACGGCGACAGCGTCTCCGGATACGCGGCGAAAATCGCGGGCAGATCGACATCGTCGGACGGCTTGGCGTGGAAGATCGTCGGCGGGTCGTCGATGAACCGGCGATCCCAGCCCGCACCCGTCGTGAGTTTCGCGATCGCGCCGCCCGGTTGGCGATCGGCGGGCATCGGCGCCGCGGCCAGCAAGCGCGCTTCGTCGAAGCGCTCGTACCACAAGTCCAGCGGTCCCATTTCCGCGTACTCGTTCATCTGCAGGCGATAGGACTGAACCGTCGCGAGCACCGCCGAGCGAATCAATTTCTTCGCGAACCTGCGCTCGCGCGCGGCGAGCACGACGCTCGTCGCGAGCCGTAACACGTCCCACTCCCACGGGCCGCGCAGCGTTTCATCGAAATCGTTGATGTCGAAGATCACGCGCCGCTCGGGCGTTGCGAAGCCGCCGAAGTTCAACAGGTGCGCATCGCCGCAGCACTGCACGTCGATCCCGCTGACGGTCAGCGTCGCCAGGTCGCTCGCCATGAGCGCCGCGCCGCCACGATAGAACGCAAACGGCGACGTCGACATCCGCTGCGCGCGCAGCGCGAGGAGTTGCGGGAGCCGGCCTTCGCACGCTGCATCGAGCGGGGCAAACGGGTCGCGGTGCGCTGCCGGCCGCCAAACGCCGGGCGCCGTTCGCGGCGCGCCGGAGCGCCGGGCTTTGCCCGCCGCCTGGCGTTCCGTGCGATTCGGGCGCGGCGCAGCACTCATCGCAGCGCGGTTTCCGTTAGGTGTGGCGCTTGGCCTCTCGCAAGAGGTAGCGCACGACGGCATCCGACGACATCGGCTGACTGTAGAGAAAGCCCTGCGAATACCCGCACCCGTGCGCGCGCAGCGCGTCGAGTTGCGTCGGTGTCTCGACGCCCTCGGCGATCACATCGAGGCCCAGGCGAATCGCAACGAGCACGATCGCATCGACGATCGCGGCATCGCGCGGATTCTCCGTCAGATCGCGCACGAACGACCGGTCGATCTTGATCCGGTCGATCGGAAAACGCTGCAGATAACTTAGGCTCGAATAGCCGGTGCCGAAATCATCGATCGCAATCGAAACGCCGAGCCGTTTGAGCGCGGTCAATGTCTCGAACGCTTCGTTGGTATATTCGAGCATCACCCCTTCGGTGATCTCGAGCTCGAGCAACTCCGGCGGCAGTTCGGTGCGCTCGAGCGTCCGCGAGACCGTACTCACGATATCGCCGCGGCGGATCTGTTCGGCCGAAAGATTGACCGCAAGGCGGATCGGATGATCGGCGATCGCGTTCCAGGCGATCGCGGTTCGCGCCGCTTCGCGCAGCACCCACTCGCCGAGCGGCACGATCAAGCCCGTCTCTTCCGCGGTGCGCACGAACTGCTCGGGCCGGATCAGCCCCCGCTCCGGATGCTGCCAGCGCACGAGCGCTTCGAAGGCCACGGTTCGACCCGTCGCCATCTCGACTTCGGGCTGATACACGAGCGTAAACTCGCCGTGCCGGACGCTGCGCCGCAGCTGCGTTTCGAGATCGAGCCGACGCCGGACGCGCTCGCCCATCTCGACATCGTAGAACCGTGCCTGCACGCCGCGTTCTTTGGCGACCGAGAGCGCGAGATCGGCATTGCGGATCAGCGTCGCGGCATCGTCGCCGTCGGCGGGCACGATCACCACGCCCATCGCGGGCATCACGTAGAGCTCGCGTTCATCGAGCCAAATCGGCTCCGTGAACGCGGCGCCGATCTTCTGCGCGAGGCGCATCGCATCGTCGCGTTCGGTAATGCGCGGGACGAGCACGCCAAATTCATCGCCCGCGATCCGCCCGACAAATGCGCCCGCGCCGACGACGCGGCCGATCCGCTGCGCGATCGCGGCGAGTAACTGATCGCCGATCGCATGGCCCAGCGAATCGTTGATCAGCCGGTACTGACAAAGATCGATGACGATGAGCGCCCCGAGCGTGCCGGCTTCGCGATGATCGCGCACCGCGGCGTTGATCGCCTGCGAGGTGTTGTAGCGGTTCGGCAGATCGGTCAGCGTATCGAAATGCGCGAGTCGATAGAGTCGCGCTTCGGCCGCGCGGTGCTCGGTCACGTCGATGCCCATGCCGACGTAATAATGCGCGCCGTCGTACACGAGTTTATTCCCGGTGATGGCAAGGGCGCGCTCGGCCCCGTCTTTGGTCAGGAAACGGATTTCGCCGACGGAACGCCCGTCGCGGTCGGCCGCTTCCATCCGCTCGCGCAAGAGCGACCGATCTTCGGGATGGACGAACGCACGCGGATGAATTCCGGCGAGTTCGCTGTCCGAGTAACCCGAGAGGGTACGCAGCGACTCGTTCCAGTGGACGAGCAGACCCTGTTCGTCCAAGACGTAGACGATGCCCGAGATACCGTCGATGACGGAATCGAAGAAGTCATTTGTCGGGAAGGGTGCGTAGGGCAACCGCCCATTCTTACAAAAATTGGCGATAGCAGGGAAGCGACTTTTGTCGTCGGCGGGCGCTTGCAGGTGCCCTTCACTTTGTGATACAAAGCGTGCACGATGGATGTGTCGCAGGCCCTCGCCGATCTCGCCGAAGTCCGCAGCCGTTTGGCGGCTGCCCAGCGCTTCCGGGGGCTCTCGGGCGGTGCGGCCGCCGCCAGCGGCCTGGCCGCCGTCCTCGCGGGCGGCTACCAACTCTTCTTCCTTCCGTATCCCGCGACGCCGACCGAAATCTCGCGCTACGTCGCGCTGTGGACGGGGATCCTCGTCTTCGCGCTGGCCGCGAACTACGGCGCGATCCTCTTGTGGCTCGCGCGCCACTGGGGCAGCCGCGCGCGCAGCGAATTGCGCACCGTCGGCATGACCATCGCACCGGCGATCGTGGCGGGCGGCGTGTTCACCCTCGTCTTCTTGCAGCGCGATCTCGTGGGGCTGCTGCCGGGAACCTGGTGCGTCTGTTACGCGCTCGGGCTGCTTGCCTCGCGGGCGATGGTGCCGCGCGGCGTCCTCGCGGTGGCCGCGCTCTTCGCGTGCGCCGGGATCGCGCTGCTCTTCGCGCACGATGTCGCGGCGCTGCGCTGGTGGGTGATGCCGGTGACCTTCGGCGTCGGTCAGCTCGCGATCGGCGCGCTGGTTGCCCGCGACGAGGTGCGCTATGCAGCCGAACGCTGACGCGCCGTTCGCCTACAGCGGGCTCGAACGCATCTTCCACGAACGCGGCCGGCTCGCCGTGTGCAGCTGCCTGATCGCTCACGAAACGGACGGGCTGCGTTTCACCGACCTCCAAGACGCTTGCGGCCTCACCGACGGCAACCTCAACCGCCATCTGCACGCGCTGGCCGAAGTCGGCGTTGTGACGCTCGAACGCCGGCGCGGTCAGGGCCGGCCGGTCACGATCGTGCGCATCACGTCCGACGGCCGCAAACGCTTCCTCGCCTACGTCGACGAGCTCGAATCGGTGGTGCGCGCCGTGCAGAACACGGCCGCGGCGAACCTTCCGGCCGGCCGGCTCGCGAACCAATCGTGATCCACGAACGCATCCCACGCGTGCCCGCGCCGGCCGTCGCGCCGCGCCATGTCGCGATCATCATGGACGGCAACCGGCGCTGGGCCGCCGCGCACGGACTCCCCGCGCTCGAAGGTCACCGTCGCGGGCTGGCCGCGCTGCGCGACGTGGTCGCCGCCGCAGCGAACGCCGGCGTCGCCGTTCTCACCGCCTACGCGTTCTCGGAGGAGAACTGGAATCGGTCCACGGCGGAAGTCCGCGGGCTAATGGAACTGGCCGCGTACTTTGCCGGCCACGAAGCCGCCGCGCTTGCACGCGAGAACGTCCGCGTACGCATCCTCGGCCGGCGCGACCGGCTGCCGTCGGCGGTCGCCCGGGGCCTTGCCGAACTCGAGACGCGGACCGCGGCCTGCAGCGGTCTTACCCTCAACCTCGCGATCGACTACAGCGCCCGCACGGAGCTCGCCGACGCGGTCCGTGGGATCGCCGCCGACGTCTTGCGCGGCGCGCTCGACCCGCAGACGATCGACGATGCAGCGATTGCCAGCCGCCTGCACACCGCGGGGCAGCCCGACCCCGATCTGCTCGTGCGCACCGGCGGCGACTTGCGCCTTTCAAACTTCCTTCTCTACCAGTGTGCCTACACGGAACTTTTCTCCACGCCCGTCGCCTGGCCGGATTTCGATGCGGCGGCCTTCACGGAGGCGCTGGCGACCTTCGCCGTGCGGCAACGCCGCTTCGGTCGCTGACTCGGCTTCCGGAATATGCTAGGATAGGGGGTCGTGAGAACTCGAGCAGACCTTCGTAACGTTGCCATCATCGCCCACGTCGACCACGGAAAGACCACCCTCGTCGACGCCATGCTCAAACAGAGCGGCGTCTTCCGCGAGGGTCAGCACGTGGACGTCCGGGTCATGGACTCCAACCCGCTCGAAAAAGAGCGCGGGATTACCATTCTGGCCAAGAACACGGCCGTGATCCACGGCGATGTGAAATTCAACATCGTCGACACGCCCGGTCACGCCGACTTCGGCGGTGAGGTCGAGCGCGTGCTGCAGATGGTGCAGGGCGTCGTGCTCCTGGTGGACGCGGCCGAAGGCGTGATGCCGCAGACGCGCTTCGTGTTGCGCAAGGCGCTCGAACTCGACCTGCGCGCGATCGTGGTCATCAACAAGATCGACCGCAAAGACGCGCGCGCCGAAGAAGTCGTCAACGAAGTCTTCGACCTGTTCATCGAACTGGGCGCCTCCGACGAGCAGGCCGATTTTCCGATCGTCTATACGAACGGTCGCGCCGGCGTTGCGAAATATAGCCTGACCGACGAGAGCGACAACCTCGAACCGCTCTTCGAGACGATCAAGAAATCGACGCCCGAGGCGCCGGCCGAGGACGGTCCGTTCCAGATGCTCGTCTCGGCGATCGACCACAACAAGTACGTCGGCCGCATCGGGATCGGCCGCGTCTTCCGCGGGACGGCGCGCGTCAACGCGCCGATCGCCAAGGTCGCGCGCGACGGCGCCGTCGAGAACGGCTTGCGGCTCACCAAACTGCTCACGTTCCAAGGCCTCGAGCGGATCGACGCAGAGGAAGCCTCGGCAGGCGACATCGTCTGCGTCTCGGGCATCGAGGGCCTCAACATCGGCGACACGATCACCGACGCTTCGACCCCCGAAGGCCTCAACGCCGTCGCGGTCGACGAGCCGACCGTCTCGATGTATTTCATGGTCAACGCCTCGCCGTTCGCAGGCAAGGAAGGCAAGTTCCTCACCTCGCGCCAGATCCGCGAGCGGCTCATGCGCGAGCTCGAGTCGAACGTCGCGCTGCGCGTGGCGGATACCGAAAGCGCCGATACGTTCGAAGTGCGCGGCCGCGGCGAACTGCATCTCTCGATCCTGATCGAGACGATGCGCCGCGAAGGCTACGAACTCGCGGTCTCCAAGCCGCAAGTCATCATCACCGAAAAAGACGGCGTGAAGATGGAACCGGTCGAGTACGTCGTCGTCGACGTGCAAGAAGAATACGCAGGGCCGGTCATCGAGTCGCTCGGCCGCCGTCGCGCGATCATGTCGAACATGATCACCGTCGGCGATTCGCGCCGGCTCGAATACACGATGCCGACTCGGGCGATCTTCGGGCTGCGCGGCGAGATGCTCACCCTCTCGCGCGGCACCGCGGTGATGTCGCACACCTACTACGATCATCAGCCGCTGGCAGGCTCGATCCCGGGCCGTTCGAACGGGGCGCTCGTCGCGAGCGAAACGGGGACCACGACCGAGTACGCAATGGTCGGGCTCGAGTCGCGCGGCCGGTTCTTCGTCGGACCGCAGGTCGACGTCTACGAAGGCATGATCGTCGGCCGGGCCAACGACGACAAGGACATCGCGATCAACGTCGTCCGCGCCAAGAAGCTCACCAACATGCGAGCGTCGGGCTCCGACGATTCGACCAAGGTCTCGCCGCCCGAGGAGATGTCGCTCGAACGCGCGATCGAATTCATCGAAGACGACGAGCTCGTCGAGATCACCCCGAAGTCGATCCGGATTCGCAAACGGATCCTCGACGAGACCGAGCGCCTGCGGAACCGCAAGCGCGAAAAAGCAACCGTCTAGCCGGAATTTCGGCGCTAGGGGGCGGGAGCGCGCCACCCCCTAGCGCAAGGTTCCGACGGTGAACCGCGTCCGCTTTTCTTTGCGGGGGCTCATCGTCGCATTTGGCTTGGTCGCCTTGATCTTGCCGGTCGGCCTCGTCGGGCTCTTCCAAGTGATCCAGCAACTCAACGACATCAATAAGGATGTCGCCACGGTTCGCTTCGCGCAGCTCGACGCGGCCAACATCCTGCGCGCGCAGATCGATGAAGAGAACGCAATTCGCGGCTACGCGGCCTCGCACGAGCAGCGTGAACTCCCCATCTTCGCACGCGCGCGCAGCGATTTTGATAAGCACGCGGCGGCGCTCAAGGCGAAGCGTATCGTCGACGGGCGGGACCCGTTGGTCAATGGCAGATTCATCGATCAAGCCATCGCGCTCAATACCGCGTGGCGACGTCTTGCCGATCCGATCCTCCGCGGCCGCCGGGATATGCGGGCGCTGTACGGGCCGGGAGATGCACTCATCGATCGCTTTCGTGTGGTGATGACGGACGCGGTCGAACCCGCGCTCGTCGAGGATTACAATCAGCTCCTCGTCGCCCGATCGCTCGAGATTCGCGCCGCATCGTATATCGGCTACGGTGCGATCGTCGTCGTCGGCGCCGAGTTGATCGCGTTCGCGCTGATCTTGACGCGCTTGCGCTACGATCTCGACCGCGAGCGAACCGTCGCCGAGGCACTGCAGCGCGGGTTCACGATCGTGACGCCGCCGAACCCGTACCTCGACGTTGCGACGCACTACCTCTCGGCGATGGACGGGGCGCGCGTCGGCGGTGACGCCTACGATGTCTTCGCTATCGACGACGATCGCCGGTTGATCGCCATTGCCGACGTCAGCGGGAAGGGTGCGAACGCCGCGATCGATGCGCTCTTCGTGCGCAACGCCCTGCGCGCGTTCGCCTCCGAATATAGCGACGTCGGCACGATCGCGACGCGTTTCAATGCGCTCTTCTGCGCGTCGGAACGCTCCAGCGAAAGCTTTGTGGAACTGTTCGTCGCGGTGTACGACCGGCGGACGTCGACGCTCGAATACGTCAACGCCGGCCACGAACCGGTCTACATCGTGCGCGGCAGCGAGGTGAGCTCGCTCGCGGCAACCGGACCGATCGTGGGCATCATCCGGGACGAAACGTTCGTCGCCCGAACGCGGCGGCTCGCGGCGGACGAAATCGTGTTCCTCGCGACCGACGGGCTCACGGAAGCGCGTAACGCCAGGGGTGAGTTCCTCACCGACGCGGGTGTCCGGCGCTGGCTTGCCGAGGCGGCGGCACCGTCGCCGGGAGCGCTCGTCGAGCTGATCGTGCAACGACTGCGTGCCTACACCAGAAAATCGGAACGCGACGACCTTGCGATCGTCGCGTTCCGGATCCGCGGTACCCGCGCGTAAGGATCTCTAGCGGCAGTAGCCCTTGACGACCGTGCCGTTTTTCTTCGTGTAGCCTTTGACGTACGATTTGCCCTTGCCGCATTTCATCGGCTTGGACATCATCATGGAAGACGGCATGGGCGTCATCATCGCTTTCTTCTTGTCGGTGGCGACGGCGGCGCTGCCCAGCGCAGCGACGAGCGAGACGGTCACGAGTGCGGAAAGAAAACGCTTCATAGGCTTGTCTCCAAAGGGAGCGAGCGAGAGGTTGACGTTCTTCTCGAACGTCAACCGCCGATCATTTCGCCCGGCGCGACCGCGCTACGTCCTCGAGCCGGTCGGGCGTATCCGAGACGCGCTCGAGTTGCGGGTAGCGCGGGCCGCCGGTGTACGGGATCGTGACCTCGCGGTAGACGCCGCCACCAGAGAGCAGCAGCGTGATGCTGCCGGTTTTCTCGGCCGCCTTGAGCGCGGCGTCGAGCGCCTCTTGGCTCACGAGGGTTCGGCCGTTGATGCCGGCGATCTTCATCCCCGGCCCGATCCCGGCTTTCGCCGCAGGCGATCCCTGAACGACGTCGCCGATGGTCATGTCGGGTCCCGCGGAAAGACCGAGCGAATACGTCGCCGTGACCCCGCGATAGCGCCGGCCGCCGACCTCGGCTTTCGAAGGATGATCGAGATACACGAGTTTGTAGCCGCCTGGCGTAAACGGATCGGGCGGATGCGGTGCGATCTCGTCGACCCGGTGCTGGAAGAACGCGGTCCAATCGTAGGGCTGGACGGCGTTCAGCGCCGCGATGACGTCCGAACGATGATACGGGACGACTTTCGGTCCGGTATCGGGCGGGCCGAAGAACGCATGACAGAAATCTTCGATCGACTTCTTGCCGTGCGATTCGCGCATGATGATCTCGTCGGCTTCGAGCCACATGAGCGCGCCTTCATCGTAGAAGTCGACGCTACGGCGCGCGGAGAACCACTGCCGCGGCGCGCCGTACAAGAATGGGCCCGAGGTGGCCGTGTCGACGAGCGGACGCGTCAGACGGCCGGTCTCGTGATCGAGCGTCGCATAGTCGGCCGCGAGCGATTGCATCCACTGTTCGCGCGTCCAGATGCCGCTGCGCTCCGCTTGCAGCATCCCTTCGAACTGCGTCATGCCCTCGTAGACCCAGAGCAGATCGTCCTCCATCGGGACTTCCAGGTTCGGCGTTGCGAGATCGTACGGCCGGCGATACTTCCCGTCCCACGAGTGATTGAACTCGTGCGGTAAGAGATCGCCCTCGCCGGCGAGCGCCATCGGATCGGTCAGGAAGTCTCCGCCCGTTCCGTCGTCGCTCGACTGATGATGCTCGACGCCTTCGCCCGGCATCACGTCGGAGAGCGTCAGCAAGAACGTATAGTGGTTGAAGTGCCGCGCGCCGTAGGTGGCCTTCATCTCTTGGACGAGATTCTTGAATTTGTCGATCGTCTTGTCGTCGGCGGCGAGTTCCTCGGGCGTATCGGCGAACGCATCGAGTTCCACCGGCACACCGTCGAAATCGCCGAGCGGCCATTTGCGCACGTTGATCCCGGCATCGAGCGGCGAGTCGACCAGCATCTCCATCGTCACCGGCTTGAACGCGACGGTGGCGCCGTTCTGCGAGACGGTCTCGAGCGCGGTGCCGAACTTCCAGTCGGCGCTCGGCAACGTGAGCGTCGGCGCGATTTCGATCGTGCGGTAGTCGTCTTCGTGCGGCGTGAGCAGCACTTTGTTCCAGGTCAGGGATAGCAGATTCGGCGTCGCGAGGCGCGACGAACTGTACTGCCCGCCTTGCGCGCCGAGGTAATCGAACGTCACCTCCAGCGACGTCACACCGGCCGGCACGGTGACGTGGAAGGCGTACATGTTCTCGAGATCGCGCGTCCAGGCGAGACGCACGCCGCCACCGGAGATCACGACCGTCGCGAGGTTCGGGATCGGGCCGTTCGGCCCGTGCTCGCCGGGGATCCATTTCGGATATTCGAGGACGAGCGGTCCCGCCGTAACGGGGATCGTCTCGTGCATGTGGAGGATCCCACGGGTCGCTTCGCTCGCGTCGACCGCGAGCGACATCGAGACGGCGATCGGCGGGGTCGCCGTCTGCGCCGCCGCGCGTGAAAACGGCGCTCCAGCGAGCGCCGCGATCAGGGCCGCTCCAACGACGGAGCGGGAAAAACGTTGCGTCATTCACGCGCGTTACCGGCCGGGTTTTTACGGACCCTGCCGGAACGCGCGCGTTTCTCCGATTTTCTTAGGACGTAGGTCTCGGTACCCTTACTTGGCCGCGTAGGCGACGCAGTAGCCCGTCGGGGCGATCGGGCCCGCGACGATGGTACATGCGCCCGGCTTGGTCGTGCTGCCGAAATAGAACTTGCAGCCCTTGCAGAACTTGCCGTTCGTCGATTTCTCCACGTACATGACGGACTTCGGCGAAGTCGTTCCGGACTTCATCGCTGCCGCTTCGGCCGCACCGGCAACGGACGCAGCAGCGGCGGCAGCCGCGATCGGCATGCCGATAAGATTGATGATCACGGACTTGCGGGACAGACGGTCGCTCACGCGATGACTCCTTATTGAAAAAGACGGGATAGTTCCTCAACGGAAACTACATCATATTGATCCCGTGTCCTCGCAAAAAGTTCAGTTAGGTTAGCCTCTCACCACGTCTTAGGATGACCTAATAACCATGTCGCGGGCGATGGATGATCGTGGGCGCGGTGACTCAGTGCGAGAACGCCGGCATTTGCGGGAGCGGGTCGACGGTTGCGAAGGTCAGGGCGCCGCGGTCGCGATCGAAACCGATCCGCACAAGATCGCCGTCGCGCACCTCGCCGGCGAGGATCTTGCGCCCGAGCGGGGTTTCTACTTCGCGCTGCACCGCGCGTTTGAGCGGCCGCGCGCCGTACGCGGGTTCGTAGCCGACGTGCACGAGATGCGCCTTCGCTTCGTCGGCGATTTCCAGTCCGATGCGGCGGTCGGCGAGCCGTTCACGCACGCGATCGAGCTGAATCTCGATGATCGATTTGAGCTGCTCCTCGGTGAGCGCGTGGAACACCACGACCTCATCGATGCGGTTGAGAAACTCCGGACGGAAGTGCTGGCGCAGTTCGTCGAGTACGGTCGCGCGCATCACCGCAAAATCCGCCGCGTCGTCGCCGCGATAATCGAGGATGCGATGGCTGCCGATGTTCGAGGTCATGATTACGATCGTGTTCTTGAAGTCGATCAAGCGGCCCTGACCGTCGGTCAGGCGTCCGTCGTCGAGAATCTGCAAGAACACGCTGAAGACGTCGGGGTGTGCCTTTTCGATTTCGTCGAAGAGGATCACCGAGAACGGACGCCGCCGCACGGCTTCGGTCAACTGGCCGCCTTCGTCGTAGCCGACGTATCCGGGCGGCGCGCCGAGCAGGCGCGCAACGGTGTGCTTCTCCTGGTATTCCGACATGTCGATGCGGATCATCGCCCGCTCGTCGTCGAAGAGATACGAGGCCAGCGCCCGCGCGAGTTCGGTTTTTCCGACGCCGGTCGGGCCGAGAAATAGGAACGATCCCAGCGGACGGTTCGGGTCGCCAAGGCCCGAGCGTGCGCGCACGATCGCTTCGGCCACCGCCGTCACGGCCTCATCCTGACCGATGACGCGCTTGTGCAGCTCGACGTCGAGATTGAGCAGCTTCTGAATCTCGCCCTCGAGCAGTTTGCTCACCGGGATCCCCGTCCAGCGGCCGACGATCTCGGCGATGTCGTGTTCGTCGACTTCTTCTTTGAGGAGCCGGTCGGCCGTGCCGAGCGCCGCTTCTTTTTCGTGCAGGCGCCGCTCGCTATCCGCAAGACGACCGTACTTGAGCTCCGAGGCCTTCGCGTAATCCGCGGCCTGCGTGGCGCGATCGATCTCGACCTTGGTCGCTTCGATCTGTTCGCGCAGCTCGCGCAGCCCCTGCACCGCGTCCTTCTCCGCCTGCCAGCGCGCCTTGAGCGCGTCAGTCTCCTCGCCGAGTTCAGCCAGCTCGGCTTCGAGCTTCTCGAGCCGCGCCCGCGAGGCGTCGTCGGTTTCTTTGCGCAGCGCTTCGCGTTCGATCTGCAACTGCATGATGC
>Ga0116230_10002006_pt1 | contig 19597 bp, 13 predicted proteins | sample S1TSphfallax_3_FD_88678 | JGI IMG/M metagenome (GOLD analysis project Ga0116230, IMG submission 88678) | Host-associated microbial communities from peat moss isolated from Minnesota, USA - S1T2_Fd - Sphagnum fallax MG | ecosystem: Host-associated > Plants > Peat moss > Unclassified | place... | reverse complement strand
CAATAGCCATTAATAGAATAACCACCAATAGCCATTAATAGAATAACCACCAATAGCCATTAATAGAATAACCACCAATAGTCACTAAGAGAATAACCACCAATAGTCACTAAGAGAATAACCACTAATAGTCACTAAGAGAATAACCACCAATAGTCATTAATAAAATAACCACCAATAACCATTAATAGAATAACCACCAAGAAAATAACCACCAATAACCATTAATAGAATAGCCACCAAGAAAATAACCACCAATAGCCATTAATAGAATAGCCACCAAAAGAATAACCACCAATAATTATTAGTAAAATAAACATTAAAAATCATTAATAACTACAAATATATTAGGTACCAATAGTCATTAATAACCACCAATAACACTAATAAAAGAACAATTAATAGCCATATATTATAATTGTTTCAGATTGCCAAAAATAATTTATAATAATTATAAATAGTCTAAATTGAAATAATTTACAATAGCCAAAAAAACTTACAATAGTTGAAAATAGCCTAAAGTGAAATAAGCTAAAATAACCAAAAATAACTTAAAATAACCAAAAGTAGTCTATGGTGAAATAACCAAAAATAATTGAGAATAAACATAAATAGCCTTAAATAATGTAGGGTGAAATAATTTAAGTTAATGAAAAATAGTCATATAAGAATTGAAAGTAACTTAACATAAGTAGTAGTATTATATTAATAAAAAAATTATCGATTTATTTATTTATTTTTTCAAAAGAATGGTCATTGAAATGTTATTGAATAATGATATTCAACTTTCTTTTTGTTCAAATGATTTTAAACTTTCAAAAGGAAATATATGTGATTATGTTCATTATTAAAAAAATGTAAAAAATAAACTCGAATCATTTCATTTGAACAAAATCTCAATAAGATATGAATTTTTAAGTTGATGTTTTTGTAATGTTTAAAATGGAATATTTGATAAATAGAATGTAATGTAACACATTATCACAACAAATGGGGTGGCTTGATGATAAAGGTGTTTGCCTCCATTCCAAATGTCAAGGGATCAAACCTCATGGGTGTTGTTCTGTGTGGTCAACAATGGTATGTTGACCAAATATTTTCCTATCGAATTTTTAGAATATGTGCATAGGTTGATTACGTGACCTACCTACATAGGTTAAGCTAAAAACTTAACGTAGGTAGTGACATGTGTCAATAAATAATAAGTTTCAAAAATCATGAAATTATCAATAATATTACATATTAAATAATTAAATTTTAATTGATTTCCATGTTGGTCAGTTAATTAACTAGCAACTGAATGGTTTAATAAATTTGTATTTCACTTGAGAGTAACCTTGTTTCATTAGGTACTAGTGAAATAAGTCATTGTCCGCAACAACTAGTCCCCGTTCACTAGGGGGTTAAGTAATTTCACTAGGTAAAAATGTCCAAATTCGCTCAAAATATAATGAAACCCAAAGTGAACTAAGACACATTTTGTAATAGTCCATTGGTTAAAAACTTGGTTTATCATTGGGGAGGTCAAGGGTTCAACACTTAATAGTTATAACCTATGTACACGTTTAGGGGGCTAAGGTAAATAGGCTAGGTTAGGCTAAATTAAATAAGTTATATTAGGTTAAGTTAAACTAGGTGAAGTAAGTGGGGTAAGGTAGGTTAGGCTACACCTACCTACCTACATTTTTATGACCTACCTACCTTCTTGCCTATAAAAAAATAATTTTGATAATAGTTTTTTAAATAAATTATGTAAATAATTTGACCAATCAAATGGTCCACTGATCATTAGTCAAAATGTTTTTATTCTACTAGTCAAAAATACCGCCTTAGTCACATTAGATATGTTAAAATTGACTTATTCAAAATGACAAAGGGTATTTTTGGCTCGTATCCAAAATTGGTTTTTTAAACCAAAATTGTTGGTTTGAAAAACCAATAATTCTAATAATGCCTTATCACATGTGTTATTTCATTAAAACGTTTTGCCCTAAAACCCACATCGCTTTCCAAAAGCTCCCAACCCTAATGTTGTGGCTATAGTATAAATATCCAACACAACTCTTCTTATGTACTCTTTTCATTTTTTCACTTTCAAGCTTCTTGTACTTTTTATTTATCCAAAATGAAGATATGAATGCATTAGACTAGCTCAAGGAAATAATTAATAAGCATGAGAGATAATTTCAAAGACAACAAAAAAGGAAAAAGAAGGAAGAAAAAGAACTTGAGCAATGGAAAGATGAAAGGAGGTTATTCACCACATTCAAGTCAAACATGTATTGAAAGCCATGTCTACTAAATAAGGAGACCGGTACTTTTCCATCCACACAAGTTCAACATTAAGTTAATTTTATTCACTTCCTAATAAATTCCATTAGAATAGTAGAGGGATGCATTTTTTTTTACCAAATGTCCCACATATAACAACAATAAGAAAAAAATAACAATGATAGCAAAACCTAAAAAAAAGTAGAAAATAATGATATTTCATATAAATATTTTTTGAACACTATAATTTGTTAATAGTTGTGGTTAATGACATATATTTTGATTGTCCTTTAGGCTTTTACTTGCTTTGTCAATAATGGACGCCACATATATTGTACTTTTTGAATTGGCAACAACACTCCCTTTCATTTAAGATTTGAATGTTTTGAAGGTTCTCAATTTTTTCACAAGGAAATAGTAGCAAAGTAAGAAGTAAAACAAAGATATGATCCAAATAATCATAGTAGATGAGTGGGTTCTTCCACAGTGATTTCAATATTTACTTATTGAAAAAAAAAATCAAAAAAAATATGATGCAATGTATGGAAGCTTTTCATAAAAGATTATCGTTGAAGCTTCTTTCATGGAAACTTCTCATTAAAGCTTCTCATGGTAGCTTATAAACTTGCAATGGTACAAACTAAAGACTCCATTACACATTAGGATTCATCCACTTGTAATTGGATCGATGTTCTTGAAGTTACGAAAGGTTTAAGAGCAAATAGAAATGGATGAATCTTTAAATTTATGTTCAACCTATAATTGTTTTGAAATTGAATGGAAAAATCAAACTTAGTCATAAACTTTTTTTTAAATTGTAAAATAGTTTTATTGTAATTATGAGATAGTTGCACATGGGGTCATCATAAAGACCACATTGATGATGTGGCAATGTTTGCATAAATGATGATGCACCAAGGCTAAATATCTCCTTGAAAATGCCACACAAACCCTAAAACCTAAATCTTGTATGGGTTAAAGAATTATTAACAAAATAATCAACTCTTATGGATGAAACAATTCGAAAAGGAGTAGAAGACATTAAGATAAACTAAAGGCATTTTACATTATTTACTTGAACTATGTTGGTAGTTTACATTCATGTATAAATTCCATTATGCCACCAAGTTATTGTGTAGGTGGCTATAGATAGTGGATGAAACATTGATGTATTATAGTTGACATTTAGTCATGTTGGAATCAAGGATTATAGCCATGCTACTTGGTGGTGCGAGTCAAAAATTAGTTAGTTAATTAAAAATTAATATTTCTATTTAATTGCAATAGTCCCATTAAAATTGCAAGGTAGTTTGCACATGGAGTTATCACAAAGACCATGCATCTGGCATGGCAATGTTCATACCACTTGGCATTTACCAAATTGTACATGTTCATATGGGGAAGGGCTGTGCAATCCACATCATTCCATTTGGGTGCCTAAGTTGCATACTATAAAATAATTAAAACACAAAGTCAATGCACATTGACCAAAATTGTATAATTGACCAAAATATGTTTAAAATATTTCAAACCCTTGGAACTTCCCTCGAACTCATGTGCAACTAGTCATTTTCCAATGTTGAAACCTACTTGTAATGTAGTTGTAAATTAATGCAATCTCCGCAAACACAATTTTTTCATAGTGTGTAGAAGTCAAACCTTAGTCAAATAAAACTAGGTGACCTAGCTTAGCCTAAACAACCTAGACCTAGCCTAGGCTAAGCCACCTAGACTTAAACTATAAGTTTATCTAGCCTAAACTAGCCACTTAAATCTAAAAGGTAAGTAACTTCTAAATTGCAAGTGAGAGGACTTGAACCCTTCATTTCCACTTTGGGAGTTCAAGTCCTAACCAACATACCACAAATTTCTTTAGTATTATAAGTACCAACACAAATATATAAACATTAACAATACATGATCATATAGATTTTCCATAAAATTATTTTCATTTCTATTGGTTTTAGAATATTATATCTAATTTTCACCTACTAAAACATTCATATTTCCAACATTCATGATGTCTTTTTGAGGCCTTTCAACATCCCTCATTGTTCTTCCTACCACATTTCCTAACAACCCTTGGTTTGAAATATATATAAAATATAAAATATTTCCAACCCCTATGTGCTTCTTAATGTCTTGTGACATTGGATACAATACCTTAAACCAATGACAATTTAATATATATGATAAATCTATAAGTATTTTAGCTATCCATGATAATTTTACCTTGATATATATATTTATTGCAACTAATTTTAATGTTTCCTATAAGCAAAATGTCTCCAATATCACACATAACATTTTATGGAAACTAGATCTCCTTGAATTATTATTGCACCATCAATAAATTTGTTATCAAACACTTCAATTGTTTTTAATTCTAAACTATCATTTTCATGAACAATTTTTTTTTGGATGTTGGTTCAAGCACCGCATGTGTTATAACCGATTTTAAATTTTTCAATATTTTTTTTTCTAAACAATATCTTTTGATTTTCATACCATGTCAAGTTAGTGCATTTTTATTGTAATATTCGGTCCATTGTGATTTTTGTTTTCTATATTCATTCATGAACTTCAAATCGTTTTAAACAATGGAAAATGATGATTCAACATGTGTGTTGACAAAAGAAACTTTGTTGTAATTTCCTTTGGGTCCAAGCCAACATGATCCTACAATTCCTATGAATATTGCTTCTTTTGTTTTTGGGTTGAACAAAATATTATGATAGTTTGCACCCCGTGGCAAAGTACCCCATTCAACATCTTTTATATTTATGACATGATAATCATGTTTTTCATATTGATTATATGTATTTTCAATAATATTTTATTCCTACAAAAATAGTTGTTGAAGTTTTTTAGAGATTGGCCTTTTTTTGGATAAAAATTAAATGATTATTAATAATTTATTTATAGATTTTTAATTAATAATTATTTCTATTTTGTGGTATAATGTAAAATATTAAAAAATCATGAAAGCGTACCAACTTTTTCCAATGAACTACTTGGAATTATTGATATTTTCCTTGCTAATGCCATAAAGTTAAGTTCATTTAAAATAAAATTTTAGGATTTTTTTTGTAACCTACAAAAATAAACAAAAAATTATAGTTTAGTATAACCTAAAAAAAAAAATGTAAATATAACCTATGTACTTGGTTGCAACATATAATTTATTAAAATTTTAATATATATTGTTAGGGGATTTGCTCTTCATGTCCATACTCATTCATATTTTAGATGGAAAAAATAGTAATAATGATAATTGAAAAGAATTGTGTTTGTTGGGTTCAAGATATGAAGTTTAAAATCCAATATATGGGAACAAAGGTGTTGTGATAAACAAAAATAGTGGAAACGTAGCATCTGGGAAGAAGGAAGGAAGTGGAATGATACTATTAAGAGTTCAAGTGAGCAAAGAAAGCATCCTTCAACACTTGTATATGGGTTGCAAATGAGATCTATGATTAATGCAAATGAATTGAATAGCCTTGCAACTTACTATGGTTGTTTTGGTAGTGCAGATGGCCAAACCTAGCATCTACAATCCATATATGCCAAGGCAAGTAAGGTTGCCTGACCTTGATTCATGTAGATGTTTGTCTTGCTTTAGTTCAAGAGATGAGTAGCTTTCCAACACATTGTTTGCCTTGAGTTTTGAGGAGATTATTATATATTTGTCCTAATGTACTATTAGTAAATGATAATGTCAGTGGAAAGTAATGTTAGTGAGGCAACCATTCATGATGAAGTTGATGGTTTGATACTTTGTGAATGACATTCACAAGGTTATTTGGTTTTTTTTGGGTAGAATTAACACAATGGTCACTTTCAAAGTATTTTTCAGCTTGTTGCCATCAATTTGAGATCTATATATGCATTTTGTTGGTTTGTGTTTCACATTGATTTGGAATAACATGAGGTTATTTAAAACTTATTTACATAAGTGATCTTAAAGCTAGTATGTAATTGTCATCTTTGGACTACAAGGTTTTTCTTCCACCATTTTTTTCCTATGTGGATGTAGTTACCATATTTTGTGCACTTGTCCAATTGTTGGTGTCTAAAACTTGATCTTTGATGTTTAAGTGCACAAATTATTGTTTATGTACAAAAATGTAATGATGAATGGTAATTTTTGGCTTTTTGGTTCAACCTATGTTCATGTTTCATCCTCATGTAAATTTTTATGTTTTTTGTTTCTGTACAGATGGTGGGCCCTATAACCTATTAGGCACCTCATTACCATTCACATCAACCTTTGGGTTGGTCTCTACAACATTCTTGGAGGTTTGTTCTCTTCATAGGACATAACATCCTTGGCTTAATACTTGGATATTTATCACTATCATAAAAATGGATTTAGGAGTTTTACGATCTACATTTGCATTGTTTATGCTCTGCATAGTACTTGGTATCTTTTGCAGACTTTACCCTTTCTTTTTTTTGGTAAGGAATTATCATCTTGAGTGTAATATGCCAATAAAGTACTAGAATCAAAGGAACCATTTTGGCTATCTAACAAGTTGGTTCATGACTCAACAAGGATGGCACTTCAAACAAGGTTCTACATCTTGGGGTGTTGGGACTCATGATTTTTATGTAGTGGCATTTAATTTTGATACCTATAACAACCTTGGAGAAATGCCCATGCATTTGGATGGTACCTTATTAAACAAAAGTTCCCACTCTAGCTTAGAGTAGCAGATTTCATGTAAGAAAGTGCACATATTTGAACAAAGCAATAATGTCAGTTGTTGATGCTTCATTTATTACAAAGGAAAAAACATTGACAACAATGCCTTCCCCTATGAATACATAACTCTTACATTAGGACTTGCTACTCAGACTTACAAGTTTTAGTTGATTCCAGCTAGTTTCCAAACGCAAAATTTCAGAAACCTTGTGTCTATTTCTTATGTTGTATGTTTCATTGATTTTTTATTTTCAAAACTGCATTAAAATATTTAGAATAACAACATAAATGTTTGGTGCAAGAGTGATAACATACTTTTAGGGGAAAACAATCACTCTGGAAACACATCCTAACTCCTCTTTATCAAATTCCCCATATACATACAAAGAAAAATACAAAATCATTTTCTAACACTAGATGCGTGCAAATTGCTAGTCGGTTTTGCCCCTCCCTACACCATATTTCACTAGCTAACCTTCATATAGCTTCATCTTTGTGATTGAGATGTCAAGTTGTCTCTTAAACCTTTTTCATGACAAATTCTTCAATTGTTTCACACACTAGCACAATTGTCCCTTTTTGGCCTAACCTGCTAGAATGACCACCCATGTGTGCATAATGTGTTCCATTTGTGGGTAACTCAAGGTTGACAACTAGATCATAGTTGCACCGACTTCATTGGTTAACAAAGCACGAAACTTTCCATTCTTAAATAAATTCAAAATATTGGCCCTCTCCATCTTGTTCAATTCACCATGAAGAGTTCATGTAGATGCGTCTTGCTTGCAATTTGAACTCTACATCCCTAAGCCGCTAAAAATGGTTCATGAAGATTATGATTGATCAATCATTTAGTGCATGGATGCATTTTCTTAGGATGTCAACATGATGCCTCAAAGGTGCAATGACATAAAAATGACTGAAGTTTGGAGGTAGATTATTTCTTGCACCCTGCATATCAACTAAACTTGAACTATCATTAGAATTCTCTAATTGGTAAGGATAATTGGACTCTAGAGCCTCCACCCAATGATAAAGGTTGCATGGATTAAAAAAGGTCAATGCCCCCAAATTGTTGCACCTTGTAATACCATCAGGGGCATTATTACTAACATCAAAAACAATTTGTTGTTCCACACTTTTCCATTCAATCCTACCAAAACCAAATATGATAGTAAAACTAGATATATTATGGAGATTGTGAAAGTATCAAAATGACAATTAAATGTTAATTAAAGGCTAGGAAAATAAACCTACCAAACAGAAATTCAACTTTCATGGCATCCTTGTGTTTATTCACTTCAGATAGGAAAAGGAATTGTAGTGCAAAAGATGTTGCAAGTCCTTCACATAGCTGGAAAAAACATTTGCTGCAACCATAGCTGGTTGGATATTTCGCAAATTGATAAAAAAAACATGGTTGGAAGGGAAGAATGATTTACCAAGTCATTGAGAGAATTAGTGGAGTTACCCTTTCCAAAAGAGTTGCATTGGGTAGCCCAATTTTTCCACCCAAAATAGAATCATTTTGCTACTTGCAATTTCACAAACTTCACCAAATACAGGTAGTGAACATTGCTTTTGTGTGCCACTTTCAAATGCATAGCGTGGTTTGTAAGAAAAAACCACTCCTAGAACATTTTTCCAGGCAAGAAAACCACATCAAACAAATCCGCACTTCCATAACCCAACCCATGCCCAATTATGTACATATGCTTATAGGTGCCACGCACATTACGGACTTAGTTATTTTCTATGACTGATTGAATTGTAAAAACATTATACAACCTAATTGTAAAAACAAAGCATTGAAGCTTATTGTTCCAAAAATCACAAATGGCTTCATCCTTGCAAAGCAGGTTCAAAGTTATTGAAGGAACCATAAAATAAGAGTTGAAATGGCAAAGCTCTGAGCAAATTGAGCAACTAATAGCACAAAATCTAGAAAAGGAATAGGGTTTACATGTAACATTCCAAGGCGTCTTGGAAATGGCAGCTACATGCAATTATGGAATATTAATGACTCACCCATTAACACAAGTTGTTAATGTTACAAATAAAGTACCATTCTTTAAGTCAATCCCACCTAACCTTAGCATTGGGCACATGCCTAGGTGCCTTCACTTAGTGCCAATTCTTCATGGAAATTGCTACAATAAATTAGCCCTTCATTGCTTCCTTGAGTAGGCCTTGGGCAGTCCCACAAGGCACTTTTAGGGTTTTAAAAACCAATAAATGGAGGAACTATGCCTAACTTGAACAATATATCAGAGGTAGCAATTGGCACTTGGTGGTTGTTTTGCACAAGTCTGTGAGAAATGTTGTCACACTTACTTGAACTTGGTACTACTTGATTTTCAATACCACCCTCACTAGGGATTGTACTCCACATAACAACTTTAGCACCGTGACCCCACAATCCTACAAAATATAACTTTCTTAAACATCAACCTTGTATAATATTCAAACAATTTGAAGATGTTTCGTCCATCATGTTGCCCTAACTATTTTAGCACAATAAGTTTCAAGTTGCATGTTTAAAGGAAGTAGGGACAACAACAATTAGAACCAAAGTTGAGCCTTGGATGCAAAATTCATGACATCGAGCTCTTACAAGGATTGTGTTGAGTTGCATGTCTAAGGTTGTTAAAAGAACCTTAACAAAGTAAATACCTTCTAAGAAATAGATGTGCATGTAGCCTCCAAAGGCAAGTTTATCATAGGAGAAATAATTAGAGTTATGTTGCTAGAATCATGATCATCATTCTCATTTAATTGCGACAATCACTCCGTTCGAGGACAACTCCAAGGAGTTAGGTTCTACTTGCAAGGATTACAAAACACATTAGTTTTCACTGCATCCCATCCTTGAACCAACTTTGACCTAAAAATTTCTAAGGACCTTATCAGTAGGAGAACCAATCATATAGGTATCAAAAGAAGGACATTACCATCAATGAAGAAGTAGGGGAAGTTTCATGTAACTTTGCATTTCATTCCCACGACATTTGATGCATTTGTTCCTCCAACAATGTAACATCCTTCAACTTATTCTATTGTTGTGTATGTTGCAATTCTAACACCATGCTACAACCATTTCCAGTCCTCCAAAAACATCATTCCAAATACCCTGACAAAAAATACTCATCATATTCACATCACATAAAACTTACATTTCAATTTTACCAAAGAAGGAGTGTTCATATCACAAAGAGCTTGCATTGAAAATATGCTACAAACGTTTGGAATGGTAGAGTGCAATTCTACCAAGGTGCCTATGGTAGAAGGCACAAGACTCACCACAAACACGAGTCATTAGAAGGTGGATGGCACCACCTACATGAAGATGGTTGGCAATTTGATATATTTGGTCAATACTAAACCAAATATCAGTTTGTTAGTGTTAATAGTAAGTTGATTTCTAGTTGACCTTAATCACCTTGTTGAATGCAATGAAGCAATTTTTTTGATACTTGAAAGGTACTACAAACTATGGAATTTTGTATTGGAGAGGAGATAATATTGATCTAAGAGTTTTTGTGCATGTCAATTGGGTGGGTGATTTGGAGCTTAGAAGAATAATTAGTGGTTAAATTCTCAAAATTCGAAACTCACCAATGTCTTGGAATGGGAAGAACCAAGTTATTGTAACATTATCTTCAACATAAGTAGAATGTTGTGCACTAATGGAAGGCACCAAGGAGGTGGTTTGGTTAAGGAAACTCTTGAGTGAAATCAAACACATAAAACCATAATCAACTAATATATTTTATGACAACATTAAATAATGTCTGTACTATCCCAAATCATTTTGACCAAATTCAAAATTTTGAACAAGTACATGGTCTCATTGCTCATACAAAGGTCATTATTGGGATCCATCTAGCTTTAAAAAATCAAATATCTTGCAACACAATTCCAAGCATTCAAGTTCAAATGAGAAGTGGCAATATTTTAGAAAATGCCTCATGAATCATTTTGTTAAAATTGTTTGGTGATAAGACTTTTTGTCAAGTTTTACAATCTCAAATGCATTTCATACCTTTATATCACCTACAACCTTACACCAAGTCTTGTTTACTTGGTGGAGATGCCATGTCATTGAAGGGTCCATAGGCAAGCAAATGAGGATATGTTATATGACAAAGGCATCCATAAAAGGAAGGAGTAAATGGCTATTGTTCTCACATGCAATTATTTGATCTATCGCTTTTGGGGTAGAAAGTTTTTCAAATTTGTGGTGTTGTTGAAATTTTTTCCATGTGGTCAATGGGTTGTGCTTTAAAAGGCTCTTTACTTCTTAGTCTTTTGAGAGTTATTTTTTTAGGTTGCTTCAAGGATTGTGCGAGCCATCCAATAGTTATGGTTTTAAAAATCTTATAAACCTTGTGAGCCAATAGGGATAATGACCAAAACAAACACAAAAGTGAACATAATGAAAGGCATAATGTTTAGCAAAAGGTTAGATTTTCATTACAACAATTGTAAAACATTTGTTTATCATCTGAAACACAATATGTTTGCACCATTTCTTTAGCTAGTTCCTATTTGGGCTAACTTCACATGAAAAAAAAATTGCACAAAATGAAAAACTTGCACTACAAAAAATCAACAACTTTAGCTTGTGTTGAATTGTTTATGACTTCTCTTCCCTTGTGTATGTTGCGTTGTGCAATTCTTGAGCTACCTCTCCAAGTTTTTTCCAAGCTTTCAAAGCTTATAATCCCAATTCATTTTTGCACCTCCTTTGCTTTTTATAATCATAGTTTTGACCTCCTCCACTTCCAACTCATCTTTCACCTCTTCCACTTTTCCTACATGCTTTTGCTTACCATTCTCTATCCACGTACATTTAGCATAATTCAAAACAAAACAAGGAAGGATAACTTCATGTAAGAACTTTGAACAAGCTTCACACGTGACTTTAATTTTTACACAACATATGACCTTGGTATTTAAAAGGGCACAACAATTTAGTATGAAATTCATTTCATGTTAAATTGATGATGAAAAATAGTTTCACCCCATCAAGACCTTTTTTTGGTGTTGTGTTTATGTTTATGTCTCGTGAATTGGACAAAAACAACCTTTTAGTACTATGTTTGCCCAAATACAAATTTGTATTAAATTTAATATATTTCAATTTTTCTTACGATGCCATATTTTGAATTTGAATGGTTGTTTGTAAATGAAATTGAAACAATATATACATTATATCATTATGCCATTTTTTTTGTACATGTTTAGATCTTCCATCATAATTAATATTAATATCTTATAGCTGAAATTATGAAAATTTGTGTTTGCCAAGACCAAATTGCCACGCAACTAGATGTCCATTGCAATTGATGTACAATTCACTTTCAAATACTAGTTTATTTTCAAGTATTGTGTTGAAATATTTTTCATTGTTCTTGTGCATAAGGATATTATGTTGTGAGTTTGTTAAATTTTATACAATTAAAATGGTTTATTGATTCTAAACTTTGATGGTGGTAGGTTTTAAAACATTCAAGTTCAATAGACTTTGAAGCTAAGACAATGAAGTTGAATGAAAAAATTCAAAACCAATATATTCCAATTTTGCTTATGACATTTTTATTTTGAATTTAAATGATTTTTTAATAATTGTATAACTTGTAATTTAATTATTGTATGGTTATGATGTGTTGTTTTATAATGCATTTCAATGATAGTTAATGAGGACACTATGTATGTTAACAAGAAGAAATCTTGTCTTTTTCCACAACCCAAATTCACTAGGTTTTTAGTGAAATAGGACAAAATTGATTAATATGCAACTTGTATGATTTTGGTAAAAAAAGATTAGTTGATTAGGGCATTTTAATGAAATATTTTTTAGTCATTTTGGATAATTGCATATTGCACTGTGTAAATTTTAATAAAAAATTTATAATATGGATATATGAGGTCCCAAGTTAATATGATGTGAAATAACTTGCCATGTCATCATATAAATTTATCCTTCTAAAAATATTTATTTATCTATTTATTTATTACTTTTTAAAGATCATGAAATCATGAATTACATTTTTATAATGGTATGCCATGAAAAAAATAATTAATTTTTTTCTGTTTGGTTCGTGAAGTCATGCTGTGTGACAAATTTGCATGCTGTGAGATTTTTAGAATTTATTTATTTTTTTAATTTATCGATTTTGTTGACAAAAATGTTTTGGCACCATGTAAACATGATGTACACATTTGAAAACTTGAAATTGCATGTCATGAATATATATATAGTTTTTGTTTAAATTGACATAAAATCTTTGTAAACTCAATGTTAATTTTAAAATGCATTCATTAAGTCTTTTACAATTTTATTTTCAATACACAAAATATTCATTTTTGGGGTAAAATTTCAAGTTTTTATTTTTTCCAATATGACTAGGTATTATTATTATTATTATTATTTGATGTTGCTAAAATGTTAATCATCCATAAAAAATTTGCCACATTTGGTTATAGACAAGTTGTGTGATGGAAACTAGTTTAAATCCTTTAATATTATGGTTACTTGTTATATTTATTATAAAAAATTAACAAAATATATTTTTAATTTGATTTTAAAAAAAATCCTTTCTTAATGTTGTTGCACCCTTAATTGGTAGAAATTGGACATAAGAATAACATTATTCAAGTAGTCAATATAACCATTTAATAATCAAAACCATATTGTTTAGTAAGATGAATCATACATTAGTACATATAATTAATTACCTAACTTTGGAAAACAATCACAATGTATACGTATATAAATAATATGATGCTAAAATATATTTTAACTTTTTTTCCTTTTTAAAAATAAAAAATGAATTTGGTGAAACTTTTGGTTTATGTAGTTGGACTACCCCCTACCATCCCCTAAACCTTAAACATATTTTTTTAGTTTCAAATTTTCTTAACTTGGCATTCATGTTGGGAAAAAAATGGGAAAAAAACTACAAATTCAAGAAAAAGGTGAACAACAAAAAAAAATGCCAAAAAAAAAAACCTCACAATTTTTTTTAAAAGGTAATTATTCCTAATGAGTAAAAATTTAATAGTAATTATAACAATTCCAACATTAAACACATAAAAAATTCCGACATCAAATTTATATGAAAATTTTTAAGTTTATCTTTGAGATCATTATAAACTTTATCCAATTTTTTTTGAGACTTTAAAATAAATATTAATGATGTAATTGAGTTTTTGTGTGCGGTGAATTTCCACCATCTTGTGAACATAAGAAAGGCCATCAACATCAACAAAATATTTAAAAATTTATTCACATTTGTATACTTTTAAAAATGATATACCTTCTGCAATGGGTTTTAAGACTTTTAGCCAAAACATACAAATATTTTTAACAAATTTGTACCCCCATATATGGCTTATAATCAAAACATGATTAATTTTTTTAATGGATAATTTTGAAGAAAATTTTAAAAATACAAAAAAATCAAAAGATTAAAAGTATCATTGATGTTATTATTATTATCACCATTTACAATTTATTCATTCATTAATTTTTTTAAATGAAAAAAATAATTCATTTTTTAGTATTTAAACATAAACATGTAACAAAAAAAACTTAAGGAAATTGATAAACCATGTTTAAAATAAAATATAAAATATAAAATATTGATAATTTTTCATAATAATAATAATAGCTTAGTTTTGAAATTTTATTCCATTGTTTTTTCCATGGATTTTTTTTAAAACACCCAAAAAAAAAAAAAAAAAGGATTATTTTTGGGGTTTTTTGTTGTAACATCATGAACATTCATAATAATAAACTTGTCCATGATGCCTAAAACAAATTAGGGGAAAAAAATATTTTTTAATTTACATAAATGCACAAGAATTTATTATATGAAAAAAAATATAATTTGGAGGTTTACATGCATCCTAGATTTTACATGGATGAACATTTTGACTTAATCACTAACCCATTCAAATATAAATGTGAGATTTCCCAAATTTGTATACATCCATTTCAATAAATTGTGGTGAATACAAAATGCAATTCATGACTAATGGATTTAAACAACATTCAAATTCAAAGATTCAACTTATGTGCAAATGATAATAGTTCAAAAGATGTAAAAAAATTCATTAACCCATTCAAGTATAAATATGGGGCATTAAATTATTATGTATGTTTCAATATATTCTAGTAAGTGCAATATACAACATTTGAATAATGATTTCAATAGATTCAAAATGAATGATTCGACGTGATTTTTTTAGTAAACCATTCGATTATAACTACAAAATATTAAATAAGTGTAAAATGTAATTTGTGAGTGATGATTTTAATATATTAAAAATGAATAGTTCAACTCTAATAATTGAAGATATGTGAAAAAAATCATCAATTCATTCCAATATAAATTTAGGGTTTTAAATTGTTATATGTATTTTAATAACTTATGGTAAGTGTAAAATGCAAATCCTAACTAATGGTCTCAACATGTTAATAGTTGATAATTCAACTCATGTACCATTTTGATAGTTAAAGAAATGTTAAAAAAATCATTAGCCCATTATAATGTATTGTATAAATGAAATTAAAACTATTTCAATTTCCACATCAACAATTTGAAATTATTAAATAATTATATAATGTCCAAATTATACTCGTACATGAACAACATAGTGAATGTAATAACTATGAATAATATTTATCATTAAATAGTGCAACAAGCCACTTGCAAGTTTAAGATGGCCAAATGTAATTGAAATGTAGTCAAATTGGACAATAATTGCAATGTGTGGGTATGGAAAAGAACAAGATTTCTTATTGTGGTTGCTTGTCAATTGCATTATGATTATAGATTATATATGCATGTTGTTTTTTATTTGCATTATAATTGCAATGTATACATGTACATTACTTATTAGTTGCATTATAGTTGTAAGAAATCAATTATTTAGATATAGATTATGAACATTAAATTATTTTTCACATTGCAATAAGGTTTTCTTACATTGATGTGAAAACATCATTTTACATTTGGTAGTTATGAAAATATAACTAAACTTTTGAATAAATACAAGGTGAACCTTTTAGGATTACATAATAATAGATATTGAATAGATAGTTGATAGCAATAATTTTAACAAGTTTTAGCTGAACGTTAAAGATGTAAATAAAGTACATTCCATTGGAAGGAACCATGGATAACCAAAATGTATTTTCTAGCATTGAATATTAATACATGCAATTATATTATTGGAATAAAACATTTGTCATTATTTATATAATGGACTTATGTGATGTGTTTTATGATGCAAAATTATCATTGCTTATTCCATAAACACAACATAATACCATCCATAAATGGACATTAATTGCAAAATAGTTCCATTGACCAATTGATTAATTACAATTGAAATTACAATAATTGAATTCAAGTTATAACATAGTACCATTGGAAAAATCCAATAGTTGCAAGATATTACAATTTAGTAATGCATTAATTATAATGGATATGAATAGACTTCATTCATCGATCAATGAATGAAAAATTGTGCAATATTACATTCATTCATGACATTTGCATGAAAATCTAACATGGACAACTACTAGTAAGATAGTTGTAAGCAAGTTGCAATGGACAAAAACAAACTTCATTCATTAATGGATGAAATAAAAGTCATGTTGGTATTCCATTCATCCATGGGCATTTGCATGGGAAATTTACATGGACAACTAGTCATAAAATACTTGCATCTAGTTGCATTTGAGTTGCACATATGTTTAGTAAGATATGATACCATATCCACTTGGAAGGTGTTTAATGCAATTGCTACAAATTGTTTGATAACACTCATGTTGTAAAAATATCATGAGTTGCAAATGTCCATGACAATTCAAAAATCCAATTATAAGCCCAATTGTAGAACCCCTTGTTTTTTCATAATGGAAGGAGCTTCAAGTTGGACATTTACTACATGCATAGGCCCTTGTTTGAAGTGTTACAAGGGCCTATGCATGTAGTAAATGTTCAACTTGAAGCTCCTTCCAATTGCCTAAAAGAAACCATTGCAAATGTGTCCTCATTTCCTTATGTTTGACCATTCAAATTCAAATGGCAAGGAAAAAACACCATTGAGAAAATAGAAGAAAATGTGCCATGTAACAACATTGGATGTATCTCATGAAAAATGATTTGAAAGAAAGTGGAAATCAAGTTGAACCTATCGCCTTAAAACAAAACAATTAAGATATGCAAATGTAGGCATGATCAAAGGAACCCAAGTTGGAAAGCACCTAGAAGGTTCAAGACTTACTACTAATTAGGCCTAAACTAAAGGAGGAGGGGAAGGGGCTTGATGGGAAGCTAATGTGACCTCCTTGCCACCTAAAAAAATAATCTTGAAAAGCTTAACAACACCTCTAGTTACAACTCATGTCATGACATGTAAATAGGTCCTTATAGTTGGAAAAGAAGACTTCACATTGGGGAACCCTCTTCCTCCTTGCAAATGCCTCTTTGCAACTTTCATGTCAACCACCATATTGTTCCTTCTCATGATTGCATCTCCCAAGCAACCAATAAGAAGAAGCTCCAAAGTATGTTTTAAATCATTATAAAACATCCAACTATTCACAAAATTAAATCACACAAATCACCACCACTTGAAGCTCCTTATAATTCATAATTTTATGCTTTCAAAAATTGTAAAATTCTAGTTCCATACTTCAAAAATGTGAACTTCCAAAATTTTTGGGGAATAGAAATTCCATATCTTGAATTAAAAAGTAATCTAATTCCCTACCCAAAAAGGCCTAAATGTGCTCAAAATTTGTATGATTTCAAGGGTCAATGTGATTGTGGTGCAATATTAGGTAAGGTGTTTAACCCCTAAACCCCTTTCAATTGAACCTCCTAGATTTGAATATCAAATTGTGGCATGGGTTTTGCCATCATTCCAAGCTTAGTTATGTTCACACCACTCCTACTTGCCTCTAACCATTTTGATCTACAAGTTAATCTACTAGCCTTTTAGTTTAAGGGTTTAGGAGATAAAAAAAGAGGAAGAAAAAAATTCAAGAAAAGGGAAAATTTTGAAAACAAATCTAATATTTCCTTTATATAATGCCTTGGAATCTCAAATCATTGTTCAAATTCTTGGATTGAAAACATTCTCACAAAAATGGGATTTCATTCCATTGTTACTTTGAACTAGTTGAATACACTTAAACCACAAAGCTGAACTTGTTTGACTTGGTTTTAAAGCATCACATGGATTGAATGGTATTAGCAAATAGATTGGAAAGCATGAATAGAAGCTTGTTGGCTTGTATAATTATTATCCTCTTGTTGGAAAATATATTTTTTGCATTCTTCTTCTCCTCTTGAATAGGTTTAAATCACCATTGTTTTTTATTTTGCATGTATTTGTTTTCTAGTTTTGAGATGAGATTTATGCAATGTTTTTGTGCTTCAAATGGCTTTGAAGTTTATAGATGCATTTAGTGACATTCATAGTCAATTGATTTTTCATCTCAATAAACAATGTGATGTTCTAAGCTTGAACACCTTCAATTTAAACATTGTTATGAACTTTTGACAATTTTGATCTTTTATCAATTTGCACAATCCCAATGATTTTTCAATTTAATCAATGATTTTTTTTCCAGTTTAGTTAGGTGTCAATTTTGAGAAAGACCTTTGACAAGGCAATGTGTACATTTTTCATTTTGTAATTTTCAGATCAACAAAACACACATTATTGGATTTAAAATTATTTTCATCATTGAAAATTATTTTAAATGATTTTTTTTCACAATTGGGTTTTCTCAAAGTAGTGTATTTTATAGACTTGAAAGGATATTTTGTAACAAGGAGAAAGTGAAGGCATCCTAGTATTCAAGGCATGTTGTTTTCAAGCCCAAACAAATATGTTGCCATCATTCATTTTCTTCAACAACCATTGTTGGGTTTTTACACCTAATTTCCATCCTAAATTTTCTTTTCACTATAAGCATTTTAAATATACGGAGGCTTGTTGGGTGGTTTGCAACAAGTTTGCAATTTTTAGGTAGTGGAAAAAATCTATCATCATCACTAATTTTATCCTAACACCCAATGTTGAGTGCTTTGTGCCAACTTTGCACCAACCTTCCATGCACAAAAATCTACTCATTGAAGCACCTCGAGCTTTGCCCAACTTGTTAGGTGTTTTGTGCTAAGTTTGCAAAAGCCTTTCTTCATCAAAATATTTTTTGTCTTAATTCTTTTTTTAAAAACCTTGAAGCAATTGGCCAAATCAAGTTTAGTGTGTCAATTTTGCACAAAATTGCATTCTTCAAAAATAACTTATTGCAAGCACCTTGTGTATAGGTTTTTTGCTATGATTTTGCCTATGTGAGGATCTCAAAAAAATTGTCAATGTTTTCTCCTTTGCTAAACTAGCAGTCATCATATGGGAGATAACAAGTTTGCAAAGAGCCTCATGAGCTTCACAATTGACTTGCAAAGGCTTGATCTCAATGTGCAAGTTCTCACAAAGGTTGACACTTGGCATTGAAGCCCCAAGATCATGCATGTGAACTCTCACCAAGAAGTTGGTTAGATGTTGTTGTCTACTCCAAGTGGATAAACT
>Ga0116230_10002005_pt1 | contig 19622 bp, 18 predicted proteins | sample S1TSphfallax_3_FD_88678 | JGI IMG/M metagenome (GOLD analysis project Ga0116230, IMG submission 88678) | Host-associated microbial communities from peat moss isolated from Minnesota, USA - S1T2_Fd - Sphagnum fallax MG | ecosystem: Host-associated > Plants > Peat moss > Unclassified | place... | reverse complement strand
TTCTGCCGCCTCGCGTTCGGCCATGTCGGATTGGAGTACGAGGAGCACGTGACGGTGCGCGCCGATCTGCTGCGGCCGGCCGAAGTTGACTTGCTGCTCGGTGATGCCAGCAAGGCGCGCCGTGTGCTGGGTTGGCAACCCACGATTTCGCTCGAAGATATGGTCGCCGAGATGGTCGAGGCCGACCTTGCCCGCCATCGTGCCCGGCTGCGCGCCTGACATGTCCGACGCCGAGACGCCCGCGCCCCCGCGCCGCATCCTGCTGACCGGCGCCAGCGGCTTCGTCGGGCGGCATCTGCAGCGGGCAATCGCGGCCGCCTACCCGGCGGCCGCGTTGCTGACCGATCCGGTCGAACTGCGTGACCCGTCTGCCATTGGTACCCTGGTTGCCGAGGCGAGGCCCGATGTCTGCGTGCATCTTGCCGCCGTCGCCACGCTAACGGCGGCACGTGCCGACGAAGCGCGGTGCTGGGATGTTAATCTGCACGGCAGCCTGCGCCTGGCGCACGCCATCCTCCGGCATGCGCCGACCTGCCATATGCTGTTCGTCTCTAGTTCGGAAATCTATGGCGGGGGCGACCCGGGCGGCCCGGCGATCGACGAGGAGGTGCCACTCGCGCCGCGTAACCTCTATGCCGCGACGAAGGCGGCGGCAGATCTGGCGCTGGGGGCGTTGCTCGGCGAGGGGCTGCGGCTGACCCGGCTGCGGGCGTTCAACCATACCGGGCCGGGCCAGTCGGCGGACCTTGTGATTCCGGCCTTTGCCCGCCAGATCGCGCGCATTGCGGCGGAACGGCAACCGCCGCGGCTGACTGTCGGCAATCTCGATGTTTGGCGCGACTTCGTCGATGTGCGTGACGGTTGCGCCGCCTACCTCGCCTGCATCGAGCGGCGCGAGACGCTGCCGCCGGGAATCATTCTCAATATAGGCTCCGGGGTTGCGCGGCGGGTCGGTGACGCGCTCACGGAGTTGCTGGCGCTGGCGGGTGTTACGGCTGAGATCCACAGCGAGCCCGACCGCGCCCGCGCCCAGGATGTTGCGCGTATGGTGGCCGATTCCGCGCGGGCGCGGACACTGCTCGGCTGGCGGCCGTGCGTGCCGTGGTCGCAGACCCTCGCCGACGTCCTTGCCGACTGGCGGGTGCGGGTGGGCCTTGAGGGTGAACACTGAACGTGACGCCCGACACGGCGCCATCCGGTCAAGCGATTGCCCGCCTGTGGTTTGACGTCGAGGATCTGTTCGAATATGTGGTCGCCAATGGCCGACCGAGCGGCATCCAGCGTGTCGCGTTCGAGATTTTTCGGGCGCTGCAACGGGATTGTGAGGTGCGTGTCGGATTTCTGCGGCGCGATTCGCTGCGCACCAGTTTTCGGCCGGTCGCGTGGACGAGTGTCGCCGCTCTGTTCGACCGGCTGACCGAGGCGACACCGGTCGCGTCCAAGGCGCGTGCGGCGCCACGTGCCGGCGGCATCCGACTGGAGCCGGTCTGGCGCCTGCAACTGCGGCGCTTGGTCTATCGACTGCCGCTTGATCTGCGGCAGCCCGCGCTGCGGGTGGTGAGGTTACAATGGGAAGCGATCAAGGCGATGATGTCGCTGCTGCGCGCGGTGCTGCGCCATGGTGCGGCGGCTGTCGCCCGGTTGCGGCCGAGGGCGGCGATGGTGGAGGCGGATGCCTCCCAATTCGCCGATTTGGTACGACCAGGTGATGTGTTGGTCGTGCTCGGCGCCCCGTGGTCGTCACCCGACTATGCGGGACTGATCGCGCGCACAAAAAAGCGTTTCGGACTCCACTTCGCCATTCTGGTGTTCGATATCATCCCGATCCGCCGGCCGGAGTGGTGCGACCCCGGATTGGTACGGCTGTTTCGCGCCTGGTTTGCCAGTGTCCTGCCGCAAGCCGATGTCGTCATGGCGATCTCCCGCGCGACGGCCGCCGATGTCGAGCGTTTCGCGGCCGCCAGCGCGATCGCCCTGCGCGCGCCAGTGCGGATCGTGCCGATGGGGAGCGGCTTCGCACTTGCGTCGACCTTGCCAAACGCTCAGGCGGATCTGCCGCCCGCCAGCAGTTACGCGCTGTGCGTCGCGACCATCGAGGCACGCAAGAACCATGCGCTGCTGTTTCGTGTCTGGCGTCGGTTGCTCGACGATCTCCCGCGCGAGCAGGTTCCCACCCTGGTTTTTGCCGGCCGGGTCGGCTGGCTGGTTGCCGATTTGCTGCAACAGCTGAAAAACTCGGACTATCTCGACGGCAAAATCAGGCTGATCGAGGACGCGCCGGACGCCGACCTGGCGGCGTTGTATCGTGGCTGCCTGTTTACCGTGTTTCCGTCGCTATACGAGGGCTGGGGATTGCCGGTGACGGAAAGTCTTGCGTTCGGCAAGCCCTGCATCGCCGCGCGCGGGTCCTCGTTGCCAGAAGCGGGTGGCAGTCTTGTGCGTTATATCGATGCCGACAGCGCGAGTGACGCCTATGCGGTGATTCGCGCGGTGATCGAGGATCCGGACGGCTTGCGGGCCTGGCAGGCCGAGGTCGCCCGGTCGTTCCTGCCGGTTACGTGGACACAGACGGCCGAGGCGATCCTGGGCTGCGTGTCGGCCAAGTGGCTGTCCGCTGCTCACGCTTTGCCGCGGCAGCCATATCGATAGGCCCTGCGGCGGCGTCGCGGATATGGCAGCCGGCCGGAACGGTCGGACCCCAAACCATCGGATACCAGACGTCCGAGGCGGCGCGATTGCTGCGGTTTCGCCTCGTTACGCTCAAGCCGTCTGTAGAAATCCCCGAGTGACCCGCTATAACGGACTGGGTGGGACTTGAGGGGAATATGTACGCTTTACGCGACAAGCGCATCTGGGTGGCAGGGCATCGGGGCCTGGTCGGCTCGGCGATCCTGCGTCGGCTCACGACGGAAGGCTGCGACTTGCTCGTGGCGGGTCGCGAGGAGCTGGATCTCTGCAATCAGGCGGCCGTCAATGATTGGATGGCGGCGCATCGGCCACAGGCCATCGTCATGGCCGCGGCCAGGGTTGGTGGCATCCTGGCCAATTCGACCTATCCGGCCGATTTCCTTTACGATAACCTGATGATCGAAGCGAACGTGCTGCATGCCGCGCATCGGCTTGGTTGCGAGAAACTGCTGCTGCTCGGATCTTCCTGTATTTATCCCAAGCTGGCGCCGCAACCGCTCAACGAAAACTCGCTGCTGACTGGCCCCCTCGAGCCAACCAACGAATGGTATGCCCTGGCCAAGATTGCCGGCGTCAAGCTGTGCGCAGCATACCGCCAGCAATATGGCAGCGATTTCATCTCGGCGATGCCGACCAATCTTTATGGCTTCAATGATAATTTCGATTTGCACTCAAGCCATGTGCTGCCCGCCTTGCTGCGTAAAATGCATACCGCCAAAATGGAGCGCCGTGACTCGGTGGAGATTTGGGGATCCGGTACGCCATTGCGGGAATTCCTGCACGTTGATGACCTCGCGGACGCCCTGGCCTTCGTTCTGACGCATTATTCGGCTCCGGAACCGATCAATATCGGCAGCGGTGAGGAGGTGACGATCCGCGGACTGGCTGAACTGATCGCCGACGTCGTGGGCTTCGAAGGCCGATTTGTGTTCGATACATCCAAGCCCGACGGTACGCCGCGCAAGCTTTTAGATACCGGCAAGCTGACCGCAATGGGATGGACGGCGAGGACCGATCTGCGGACGGGCATTTCGCAAGTCTACGACTGGTTCAAGCGCCAATACGCCTGAACCGCTGCGCTTCGGCGTGCGCGAACCGCGCAACCCGCATATTAGGACGTCGACATGGATACAACTCCATTGAACCCGAATCTTGTTCGGATCACCACAGAATCCCTCAACGCCTTTGCAAGGCACCTGGATCAAACCGGCCGGTCGGAAATGGCGGAGGATTTAATTAAACAGGCTGCGCAGCTCGAATTACTGTCGCCGGAGCTACAGCTTTGTTGGGGTGGACCGTTCAACGGACAGGAAGGGCGGCTGGCGATTGTCGCGCAATTGCTGGCCGCTGTGAACCCAGCGGCTATCGTCGAGACGGGTACTTATCGCGGAATCTCGACACGCTGGTTCGCTGACCATTTCAACGGTCCCGTCTGGAGTTGTGAAAAAGAGGAGCTTTATCTCATCCAGGCGCGCCATCGTCTGCGCGACAGCAAAAATGTGCAACTCGAGCTTGCTGATTCGCGTGCTTTCCTGCGGCGTCTTGCGCCGGCCCTCGACGTCGAACGATCCAGCCTGTTCTATCTGGATGCACATTGGGAGCGCGATTTACCGTTGCGAGATGAATTGCGGATTATATTTTCCGCTCAGCCCAAGGCCGTCGTCTTGATCGACGATTTCCGGGTGCCCGACGATCCTGGCTATGGCTGGGACGATTACGGGCCGGATCGAGTTGTCGATGTCAGCCAACTTGTTGATACTATACCACGCAGCGCTGCCCTTTATTTCCCGACATTGGCCTCATCGCAGGAAACTGGAGCCAAACGTGGATGTTGCGTGGTCGCCGGCCAACCAAGCGGTGACGTTGATCATTGTTATCTTCTCAGGCGATGGTCGCTGAGCGATGCCCTGTCGATCAGCCACGATTTGTACGATCGTGACGAACAAAATCGCCGGCTGCACGATGTCATGTTGGTTAGAGAGGATGACGTCGGGAGTGTGGATCCGGGCGTATTGGCGGCCGTCCGCGAGGAGCTCCGAAAGGTGACACTACAGGCGCATTATCGGTTGAACGATGTCAATCTGCTCACAGAAAGGGTCGCTGCGCTCCAAGCCCAACTCGATCTGCTCGGTCCCGAGCATGCGCGGCTCCGCAACCAGGTTGACTCTCTGACAACGCAGCTGTCGATGAGCGAGAGCGAATGCGCCAACCGGTTGCAAGGAATTGAGGTCCTTGATGCGGAGGTGCTGCGTCTGCGCGCGGCCGAAGAGGAATGTGCCAAGCGGCTGGCGCAATCCGAGGCCCGAGACGCAGAGCGGATTGCTTCGCTCCAAGCCCAGCTCGACCTGATCGGTCCCGAGCACGCGCTGCTCCGCAGCCAGGTTGACTCTCTGACAACGCAGCTGTCGCTGAGCGAGGGCGAATGCGCCAAGCGGTTGCAAGCCATCCAGGTCCTTGACGCGGAGGTGCTGCGTCTGCGCGCGGCCGAAGAGGAATGTGCCAACCGGCTGGCGCAATCCGAAGCCCGAGACGCAGAGCGGATTGCCTCGCTCCAGGCCCAGCTCGACCTGATCGGTCCCGAGCACGCGCTGCTCCGCAGCCAGGTTGACTCTCTGACAAAGCAGATGTCGACGAACGAGCATAAAGGCGCCAGTCAGGTGCAAGGCATCGAGGTTCTTGATGCGGAGGTGCTGCGTCCAGGCGTTGTCGAACCGGAATACGCGAAGCGATCGGAACAAGCCGAAGCAACTGACTCGGAGCGGCACCGGGACGTGGCGTCGCAAACTGCTGCGGAGCCGCAGTGCGACAGCGCGGTGGCGGAACACCCGCCGGCGCATCCGCTCGATCTCCTGGAGCCCGCAAGCCATGAGGTGGCCGCGCAAGAGCCGAATGTCGGCGGTCGGATCGAAGATCATCCGGTGCTTCGCCTCCACGGTGCTGGGGGAAACGGCCGCTCGGTGACGCGCCGGGCCGTGCGCTTGATAAGCAGCCCGGGCCGATCCTTTGCGTCACTCTTGCGTCGAGCGGTGCGGCGGCTCGGGCGGGCAGGACCGCCGGCGGAGGCACCTGCCGGGGACGGCGTCGCGACGTCGCCTCCCCGCGACATGCTGGCTGCCGCCCCGGCAATCGATCTCGCGTATCGCGCGGTCCTGGGCCGCCCGATCGAGCCGGGGATGTTGGCCAAGCGGCTCGAGGCGATCGCGGCCGGGGTCCCGTTTGCCGAAATGTTTGTCGACATCGCATCCAGCGAGGAAGCCCAGCTCCGTGCCGCGCGGCTGGCGGACGAGGCAAGGGCGTCGCAGTCCGTTTCGCAGCTTGGTCACGGCCTGTCCGACGGCAAATTCCTGCTCACGGGTGGCCAACTGGTCTATGGACGAGGCTTGAGCCCCCGCGAGATCGCCGCGTGGCAGGGGATCATCGATGAAGTCGCCGGGCGACGGATCGATTTCGTGACGGCTATGATCAACGAGCACATCGCCAGGACCCAAGCCGCGGATGCATCGTCGCAAGCACTGAATGATCCGACGACGACGCAGATTCTCGGCACGACGCGGCTCTTGACCCAACGGGCATGGGAGGCCCGGCGCGCGGAGCTGACGACGGCACGGCGCGGCGGCGATGGATCGCAAGCACAGGCCTGCCCGGCGCGGAGAGATCCGTTCGTCCATACTGGGACCTACAAGGTTTCGATGATCGCCAGCCTCTACAAGGGCGGCAAGTTTATTCGCCGATTTCTCGAGAACCTCACGTCACAAAGCATTTTCGATGAGGCGGAACTTATTATCATCGATGCCAATTCGCCCGACTGCGAACAGGACGTGATCGAGCATTATCAGCAACTCTTCCCGAATATCGTTTACGAACGAATCGGTTATCGGCTTGGGATATATGATGCTTGGAATGTCGGCGTGGAGCGAGCGCGGGGGCGCTATCTGACAAACACGAATCTCGACGATCTGCGACGACATGATTCTATCGCTCTGCAGGCGGGGTATCTGGACAGCCATGAGGAGGTCGACGTCGTTTATCAGGATTTTTATTATAGTTTCAATCCGTTTCTGAGCTTTGGCGAGGCAGCCGCGTTCGGCTTCAAGAGCGCGCTGCCAATCATCGCGCCGCATAATCTGCTGCTGAGCAATTCGCCGCACAATGCCCCAATGTGGCGCGCGCGTTTGCATGATGATGTCGGCAAATTCGACACGACCTATCGATCGGCGGGAGATTGGGAATTTTGGCTGCGCTGCTTGGAAGCAGGCAAGCGGTTCCGGAAGATCAATACGCCGCACGTCGTCTATTATCAGAACCCCGATGGAATATCGACCCGCCCTGGCACAGCCGGCATATCGGAAGGTGGACGCATCTTTGGTTTGCACGGCCCGAAGCTGATATCGCCCGCATTGCTGCTGTCGCGTCGGGATTTCCGGATCGGCGTGGGCCAGGATGTGCCCGACGGACCGATCGCCGACAAGACGGCGTATTTCGATATCGCTCAGACGGCGTTGCTTTCGCTTGGCGCTGCGCGTTGGGCAACGCCGGCATCGGCCGGCATGAACGGGCAAGGCGGCGCCCACGACGAGCGGGCGAGGATACGCGTCCTGATCGATGGCGTCGTGTTTCAGCGGGGCGCCAGCGAGATCGCCCGCTTCTGGACGAGTGTGCTGCGAAAACTGGCTCTGCTGGACAATGTCACCCTGCTCATGCTCGACCGAGGCGGCGCGCCGATCATCGCCGGCATCGATCTCATCGAGTTCCCGTCCTACACCGAGACATACACGGCGACCGACAGCCTCCTCATCCAGGAATTTTGCGACGAATTCGGCATCGACGTTTTTCTGTCAAGCCAATACACGTCGGCCACGACGACCCCGCAGATGCAGATCGTCCACGATATGCTTCCAGAAATTCTAGGTCTTGACATGTCCAGTCGAATTTGGAAGGAAAAGAAACTGGCGCTGAGTTATGCTAGTTATGTCGCTTGTATCAGCAACGCACTACGGGATGACCTACTGAACATTCATCCGACTATCGAGTCGTCACGAATCGCGATTATTGGCTGCGGCGTCGATTCGGAAATCTTCAACCCCGCCGCCGTGCGGGGTCTCTCAGCGTTTCGTCAGGCCCATGGTATGAAGCGCCCGTATTTCCTTTGGACTGGCGCGCACGATCAGCAGCGGGAAGGTGGCGCCAAGCGAATGGTTGAGGCGCTCAAACTCGATCAGGCGACCGATTTCGATGTCGTCTGGCTTGGCAGCCCAGGAACCATGGAGCCGGCTTGGCTGCGCGACCTGCCCTGCGGACTGACGGTCATGCCAGAGCCCATGACCGATCCCGAGCTCGCGACCGCCTATTCTGGCGCGCTGGCACTTGTCTGCGCGTCGCCCGGCGACAGCTTCGGGCTGTCGGTGCTCGAAGCGATGGCGTGCGGTTGCCCGGTCATAACCATCGGGAGCGGATCGCCTGCGGAGGTCGCCGGTCATGCCGGGTTGGCATTATCAGGGCAGGACGCGCGGGAATTGCTGCGGGCGCTGGAACGCGTTCGAACCCCGCAGGTGCGTCAGGGGCTGATCGAAGCTGGTCTTGAGCGGGTCGGCGACTTCAGTCTCGAACGATCGGTCCATCTGTTGGGCGCGCTTTTGCAGCAGGTGACGCGGCAGCGCTGCCATCCGGATGAGGGGGAGTTCCATCGGCGGTGGAAAAAGCTCCGTGTGACGCAAGCCAATGTCGATATCGGCCTGGACTAGGCGGTGTCGATGAGCGTCGATGGATGTCCCCAGACTGCTTCATTTTTGATACTGGTCTGCGACACCTTTTTGCCCGCATGGACTCGTCGCTCAAAAGGTTGTAGCGACCCCGTCGTGGGGATCAACCGAGAAGGTGGCAAGCTGGTTGCGTTGACGATTGATCAGGCGCACGACTTGCTCGTTATCTACTAAGGATCGGTGTGATTTTGCGGAGGGGATGCAGGTTGGGTGCGGGAGTGCTGTGGCCGGGCTGGCTTTTTTCCCCGGGTCACTGCACCCCCACATTTTTTTCTGCGATCGCAATCTTGAGTGGTAGAAGCGAATGATTGGCGCGGCCCTTCCCCAGATTTCCGTGGTCATTCCGGTGTACCGAGAGGAGGGCAATATCGGTCCTTGTCTCGCTCGCTTGGTTCCGGTGCTCGAAAAAATCGGTCGTTACGAGATAATATTTTGTCTTGACCCCTCCCCGGACCGGACGGAGGACGTCATTCGTGATCAAATCGCCAAAAACGAATGCATTCGCTTGATGGTATTCAGCCGTCGTTTTGGCCAGCCGGCAGCGACGATGGCGGGTATTTTGAACAGCACCGGCGAAACCTGTGTGGTGATCGATGTTGATCTCCAGGATCCACCCGAGCTCATAGCGGACCTCTACGCCAAGCTGCGGGACGGATTCGACGTCGTTTACGCCCAACGCCGGACCCGCGAAGGGGAGACCTGGCTCAAAAAGCGCGTGTCATCGCTTGGTTACAAGCTCATCAACGCTTTGGCCGACTGCCCGATTCCCCCCAACACCGGCGACTTTCGGATTATGAACCGGCGGGTGGTCGAGGAGCTCAGACTGCTCTCTGAGACCCACGGGTTCCTGCGTGGGCTGGTGGCTCTGGTTGGGTTTCGCCAGACGGCGCTCCTGTACGATCGCGACGCACGTCATGCCGGCGCCGGCAATTACAACCGTTATCTTGGCTCGCTGCGGATCGGCGTTAACGGTGTGGTGGGATTTTCGACCGTTCCGCTCTCCGCGCTGCTCTGGGTCGGCATGGGAATCGCGATGTTGAGCCTCGTCCTGATTATTGCGATGATCGTCATGAAAATCCTTTTGGGCGATCGCTACCCGCTCGGAATTCCAACGATCACGGTTCTTGTTTTGTTCCTGGGTGGCGTGCAGTTGGTTGGCATTGGCGTGCTCGGTGAGTATCTCGGGCGGGTCTATGAGGAAGTCCGTCGCCGGCCCCGCTATATCGTCGACCGGGTCTGTAATTTGCGTGTTATCGAGGACGGACACTCACGCTTTCTTCCTGCGACAGGGTCGGGCGCGCCGTTCCTTCCGACAGCGCGGGACGCAGCGGCGGGGTCGGCGTATCAGGTGTCGTCAGCTGAGATCGCAATGCCAAACCATGCGCAGCCGACCCTTGTCGACGAAAAGCTGGATGTCGCCGGTTACGCTCGCTGAGTCTCCCGTGCAAGGCAAAGAGACAGATCATGCGGCGGTCGGGCCCAGACGTGCCCCGGAATGCATGGCAACGGACATCGCTGCCGGGGACCGGCGAGCAGACTGGTACCGGACAGGGCCGCCGGCCGGTGCCTCCGTTCAAGCTTTGCCCGGGCTTGCCTGGGTCGTGAGATTATCATCGCAACTCACGTGGTTTGGCGTGGTAGGCGTTTGTGCGACCTTGTGCTACGCGGGCGTTATGAGTGTGACGATTTCAGGACTATCCTGGCAGCCGCTCGTCGGTAACGCGCTGGCCTACCTGTTGAGCACGCTGGTTTCGTATTTTGGTCACAAGTGGCTGACCTTTCGATCACGCGTTGCCCACCATCGCGCCATGCCGAAGTTTCTTGCACAGGCGGGAATTGGCTATCTTTATGCCAGTATCTGCGTCCATGGCGTGGCGATACTGCAATGGCCATATTGGATAGGAATTGCGGTCGTCACGACGAGTTTGCCCGTGCTTAATTTCGTCGTCTTCAATAAAATTGTATTCGCGGAACGACGTTCCGACTACCTTCCAGGGCTGTCCTTAGCCTTCACCGTCGTATTGGCGGATGAGATATCACATGCTATTGCCGCCGGCGCGTTAGCCATCTGATCGATGGCAGGAACAAAAAACAGGCTAATTGTATGCGCTTTCTGATTACGGGAGCCGCCGGCTTCATCGGCAGCAACTTGGCCGACCGATTGCTCGCCGATGGTCATGAGGTCGTCGGCTACGATAATCTTTCGACCGGCCGGATGGAATTCCTCGAAATTGCGCTGGCGAACCATCGCTTCCGGCTCGTACGTGGCGATACCCTTGACCAGACCGCGATGACCGCCGCCATGAGCGGTGTGGAGTTGGTCTTCCACCTTGCGGCCAATGCCGATGTCCGGTTCGGCACAGAGCATCCACGCAAGGATCTGGAACAGAATACCATCGCAACGTTCACCGTTCTCGAGGCCATGCGCGCGGCGGGCGTGCGCCGCATCGCATTCTCATCGACCGGCTCGGTCTATGGCGAGCCGGAGATATTCCCGACTCCCGAGACGTCGCCCTTCCCGGTGCAAACCTCGCTTTACGGCGCTTCGAAGGTTGCCGGCGAGGCATTGATCCAAGCTTATGCCGAGGGCTTCGGTATACAAGGCTACATCTTCCGGTTCGTCTCAATTCTTGGGCCGCGCTACAGCCATGGCCACGTGTTTGATTTTTATCGCAAGCTGCGGAACGATCCGACGTGCCTGACGGTGCTCGGCAACGGCCGGCAGCGGAAATCCTATCTGCACGTCGTTGATGTCATCGACGCGATGCTGACGGCCATTGAGCGCGCGGCTGGCAAGCTCACGATCCTGAACCTGGGCACGGCGGAATATTGTCAGGTGCTTGAGTCGGTCGGCTGGATCACCGACCGGCTTGGCGTGGCGCCGGCAATCGAGTTCACGGGTGGCGAGCGCGGTTGGATTGGCGACAGTCCGTTCATCTTCCTCGATACAGCCAAAATCCGTGCGTTTGGCTGGACGCCGCGCTATGCGATCCGCGAAGGTGTGGCAGATACTCTTGACTGGCTGATCGCCAATCCGTGGATTCTGGCCGAGCGCGAATGATAGTCGCCGTCTATGGGCTGTGGCATCTTGGCTCGGTGACGGCTGCCTGTCTGGCGGCCGCCGGGGTGCAGACCATTGGCATCGATCTGGATCCGACAACCGTCGGCAATCTCTCCGACGGCGTTCCGCCGCTCTTTGAGCCGGGATTGGACGCGGCGGTCCGCAATGGACTTGCGACGACGAAACTCGGTTTCAGCACGGCTCTGGAGGCCGTGGCGGCGGCCGACATCATCTGGGTCACCTTCGACACGCCGGTTGACGATGAGGATCGAGCCGACAGCATTTCCGTCCTCGCTGCCGTCGAACGCCTGTTTCCATTCCTGCGCGATGGCCACGTCGTGTTGATCTCCTCGCAGTTGCCAGTCGGCAGCACCGCACGCCTTGAAGCCGCGTTTGCCGACGTGGCCGCAGGGCGCTCCGTCTGGTTCGCATACTCACCCGAGAATCTCAGGCTCGGAAAGGCGATCGAGGCCTTCACCCGGCCCGAGCGCATCATCATTGGCACCCGCAACGACGAGACAAGACGACTGCTCACGCCGCTGCTTTCGCGGTTCTGCCCGGACCTCATCTGGATTTCCGTGGAATCAGCGGAGATGGCGAAGCATGCACTCAATGCCTTCCTCGCCACCTCGGTGACCTTCATCAACGAGGTCGCGTTGATTTGCGAGCAGGTCGGCGCGGATGCGGCGGAAGTCGAGAGGGCGCTGCGGTCCGAACCGCGGATCGGCCGGCGGGCCTATATTCGCCCCGGCGGTGCTTTTGCCGGCGGCACACTCGCGCGCGACGTCACCTTCCTCACCGCGATTGGCCGGTTGCATGACCTGGCTGTGCCGTTGCTCAACAGTATTATCGCCAGCAATCGCAGCCATCGTCATTGGCCGTTCATCCAGGTGAAGGCTCGCCTGGGAGAGTTGAAGGGCAAGCGCGTCGCCGTCCTCGGCCTGACCTACAAGCCCGGCACAGATTCGCTGCGGCGCTCGGCCGCCGTCGAGCTCTGCCGGCATCTGGCGGCGGCGGGTGCCTTGGTCAGCGCCCATGATCCGGCGGCGGAACCCCTGCCGGCTGATCTCGCCGGCGCAATCAATCGGACGCCGACGGCGCAGGATGCCCTGGCCGGCGCGGACGCCGTGGTGATCGGCACGGAGTGGCCGCTCTATCGCGAACTCGATGCAGCGACGATGCTGCGGGTGATGACCCGCCCGATCGTGCTCGACCAAGGCCGCTTCCTGGCCGAACAACTGGGCGGCGACGGCCGTTTCAGCTACGTCACTGTGGGCACTCCGCTATGAAGCTGAAAGATCGTGCTGCATTGATCACGGGTGCCAGTCAGGGCCTGGGCGCAGTGATCGCCGAGATGTTCGTCGCTGAAGGAGCCTCTGTCGTGTTGTGCGCGCGCAGTGGGACGGCCCTGACAGCGATCAGCGAGCGGCTACAGCCGAGACTGCGGGCCGGGCAGCGGGTGCTGACGCGGATCGCCGATGTGGCCCAGCCTTCCGCGGTCGATGCGCTGGTGACTGACGCGATCATGGCCTTCCCGCAGCTCGACATTCTTGTCAATAACGCCGGAGTCTATGGACCGATCGGCGCCATCGAGGACATTGACTGGGCCGAGTGGGTCGCGGCGATCAACATCAACCTGATGGGCACCGTGTATCCATGCCGGGCAATGCTGCCGCATTTGCGGGCGCTCGGTCATGGCAAGATCATCAATCTGTCGGGTGGGGGTGCCACCAATCCGCTCCCACGGGTCAGCGCCTATGCCGCGTCGAAGGCGGCGGTCGTCCGGTTCATGGAAACTCTGGCGCTCGAATTGGAAGGCAGCGGCATTGATGTCAACGCGATTGCTCCGGGCGCGCTGGCCACACGTTTGACCGACCAGCTGATTGAGGCAGGCCCCGAGCGGGCGGGGGCGAGCTTTCACGCACGCATGCGAAAGATACGTGACGAGGGCGGTACCCCGCTGGAAAAGGGCGCTGCACTGTGCGTTTACCTAGCCTCGGCCGCCAGCGACGGCATCACCGGGCGTCTGATCAGCGCGGTCTGGGACCCGTGGCCACAGATGAAGAACCATTGGCCAGAGGTCAAATCGACCGACATCTATACCCTGCGTCGGATCGTGCCGCGCGACCGCGGCCAGGACTGGGGCGACTGATGCGACTTGGCATCATCGGCTGCGGCCTGATCGGCCGCAAGCGCGCCAGCGCCGCGCGAGACCATCAACTCGTTCTCGTCTATGATCGCGATCCGGCGGCCGCTGCGGCGCTCGCCCGATCGAGCGGAGCGAGCGTGGCGTCCAGCGCCGCGGCGTTGATCGCGGCAGACCTTGACGCGGTTATCGTGGCGACGTCACACGACTCGCTGTCGGGGTTGGCGTGCGCCGCCATCCAAGCCGGCAAGCACGTCCTGATCGAAAAGCCGGCTGGCCGTTGTCTCGCCGATGTGCTGCCGGTCGTCGCGGCTGCCACGCAGCACCGGCGCATCGCGAAAGTGGGGTTCAATCATCGCTTTCACCCTGCCATCATGCAGGCGCACCAGCTCGCCATGGACGGCAGCCTGGGTCCGCTGCTTTATCTGCGCGGCCGCTATGGCCACGGCGGACGCGTCGGTTACGAGCAGGAATGGCGGTGCGTGCCGGAGATTTCCGGCGGCGGCGAACTGATCGACCAAGGCTCGCATCTGGTCGATCTGTCGCGCTGGTTTCTCGGTGAGCTGACGCTCGACTACGCGGCCACGCCGACCTATTACTGGGACGTCAAGGTTGACGACAATGCGTTCCTGGCGCTGCGTGGCGCCGCCGGCACAATGGCATGGCTGCACGCCAGTTGGTCCGAGTGGAAGAACATCTTCTCACTTGAGATCTATGGGCGTGACGGCAAGCTGGCGGTCGAGGGGTTGGGCGGCAGCTACGGGACAGAGCGCCTGACCTTCTACAAGATGCTGCCGCAGATGGGGCCGCCTGAAACCACCACCTGGGAATTTCCGTTTCCCGACCGATCCTGGGACCTGGAATTCGCAGCCTTCGTCGCCGCCATCACCGGCGAGCGCACGGCTTGCGGGGACATTTCCGACGCGCTTGCCATGCATCGTATCATCGAACACGCCTATCGCTGGGGAGCGCCATGATCATCACTCGCAGCCCGCTGCGCATCACCCTCGGCGGTGGAGGAACCGATCTGCCGTCGTACTACCGCGAGCACGAGGGATTCCTGATCGCGGCCGCGATCGACAAATACGTCTACCTCACGCTGCACCAGACCTTCGTCGAAGACCTTATCGTCAAATACTCCAAGCTCGAGCGCGTCGCGACCGCCGCCGAACTCGAGCATCCGATCATCCGCGAGGCATTCCAGCTGGTCGGTCTCGATGGCCGCTACCTGGAAGTGACCAGCATGGCCGACATCCCCGCCGGCACAGGTCTTGGCTCCTCGGGCAGCTTCACGACGGCGTTGTTGAAGGCGCTGCACACGTATCGCCGCACGCTGCTGACCCCGGCCGGGCTTGCCGAGCAGGCTTGCCATATCGAAATCGACCGGCTGGGCGAGCCGATCGGCAAGCAGGATCAATACATCGCCGCGTTCGGTGGGCTGACCTGCTTTAAGTTCCGGCGCGACGGCTCGGTCGAGGCTTGGCCCCTGAAGGTGTCGCCGGAAACCCAGCACAATCTCGAAGACAGCCTGGTGATGGTGTTCACCGGCTATTCGCGACGCGCCGGCTCGATCCTGAAGGAACAGGATGATCGCACCCGCCGCAGCGACTCCGCGATGGTTGACGCACTACACATGGTTAAGGACCTGGGCATGCGCAGTCTTGCCTGCCTGGAAGAAGGCCGTCTCGACGTGTTTGGCAGGCTGATGCACGAGCACTGGGAACACAAGAAGCAGCGCTCCGGCAGCATGTCCAATCCGGACATCGACGAATGGTACAATCTCGCCATGGCAAATGGCGCGCTCGGCGGCAAGCTGATCGGCGCCGGCGGCGGCGGCTTCCTGATGTTCTATGCGGAAGATAAAAAGCGTCTGCGGCACGTCCTTCTGGAACGTGGTCTGAAAGAGGTTCGTGTCCGCTTCGACTTCGAAGGCACCAAGGTCGTCGCGCAATGACGATGGCGATGCCACCTCTGGCACTGCTTGCCGGCGGGCTGGCCACACGCATGCGGCCGATGACGGAGACGATTCCGAAGGCGCTGATCGAGGTTGCGGGGGAACCCTTCGTGTTCCATCAGCTGCGCCTGCTCCGTCGTGAAGGGATCGAGCGGGTGGTGGTATGCACGGGATATCTCGGCGACCAGATTCAGGCAGCCGTCGGCGATGGCGCCCGCTTCGGGCTCGCGGTCGAGTATGCCTTGGATGGCCCCCGTCTGCTTGGCACGGGCGGGGCGCTGCGGCAGGCCCTGCCACTGCTGGGTCGGTCGTTCTGGGTCATGTACGGTGACAGTTATCTCGATATCGCTTTCGCTCCGGTCCATCGATGCTTCATCGATAGTGGATTGCCGGCACTCATGACTCTCTTGCGCAATGACGACCGTTGGGATAGCAGCAACGTTGTCTTCGTCGACAGCCATGTGAAACTGTATGATAAAAAACGCAAGCTGCCAGAGATGCATTATATCGATTATGGTCTTAGTCTGATCAGCGCGGATGCACTCGCTGCACGCAATCTTGGCGAGGCTTTCGATCTGGCAGATATTTTTAGCGACCTGTCTCGCAACGGGCGGCTTGCCGGATATGAAGTCGATGTCCGATTTTACGAAATCGGATCAATGCTTGGCCTGCAAGAGACGATTCGGTACCTGCAAGGCCGTGGTGAAAAACAACGGGGGGTCCATCATCAATGAGCACGACAGCCTATACAAAGATGTATTTCACGGAGGTGGAAGCTATTGCCCGCCAGATCGATCATGCTCAGATCGATGCCATGGTTGAGATACTTGCCCATGTGCGCGACGACAACGGCCGGCTGTTTTTCCTGGGGGTTGGCGGCAGTGCCGGCAATGCCACGCATGCGGTCAATGATTTTCGCAAGATCTGCGGCATTGAGGCCTATACACCGACCGATAATGTCTCGGAGCTGACCGCACGCGTCAACGACGAGGGATGGGAAGGCGTCTTCGAAGCCTGGTTGCGTACCAGCAGGCTGCGTCTGGGCGACGCGGTCTTCGTGTTCTCGGTCGGCGGCGGCAACGCCGAGAAGAATGTCAGCGCCAATATCGTCGCCGGTCTCAAACTCGCCAAGAATGTCGGGGCCAAGATACTGGGCGTGGTCGGGCGTGATGGCGGCTTCACCAAGCACGTCGCCGATGCCTGCGTCGTGGTGCCCACGGTCAATCCCGACACCGTGACGCCGCACAGTGAGGCGTTCCAGGCCGTCGTCTGGCACTGCATCGTTACTCACCCGGGCCTCAAGCGCAACGAGATGAAATGGGAATCGCTGCGTTAGGCAGGCCGGGAGTCTTCCTGGATCGCGACGGCGTGCTCAACGAGCATGTCTTCCACACGGCGAGCGGCGGCTACGAGCCGCCCCATGCGCCAGACGAACTGCGTCTCTTCCCGTGGACGATTCCGGCGCTCCGTCGGCTGAGTGACGCGGGCTATCTGCTGTTCATCGTCTCGAATCAGCCTGATTATGCCAAGCGTAAGACAACGCTCGAGGCGCTCACCTCGGTGCGCGAAGCGCTTGACGCGCGGTTGGCGGCGGCGGGGATTGGCATCACCGAGACCGCCTATTGCTACTGCCACCCGGACAGTTCGGTGGAAGGCTACGGGATACCTTGTCCCTGTCGGAAGCCGAGCCCCTGGATGGTCGAGCAGTTACTTCGACGACACCGGGTCGACCCGCAACGCAGCTGGATGCTCGGTGATCGTCGCAGCGACATCGATTGTGGCGCCGCAGCGGGGCTGCGCACGATCCAGATTTATGACCCACATTCAATCCCGACCGAGGGTGTTGTGGCCCCCTCATTCCGCGCCGACAATCTGTCCGAGGCCGTCAGAGTGATTCTGGCCGAGGATGATCTAGCAAGCCAGAACCTTACCGTCGGCCGACCGAGCCGGTAAGATCAAATACGGTCCTTTAGGGAGTAACACGATGCCCACCACACCGACCTTGCCGCATATCAAGCTCTTCATGGACGGCGCCGATATCGAGCAGATGAAGCGTACCTATGGTGATTCCCGGATTTCCGGCTTCACCACCAATCCAACCCTGATGCGCAAGGCCGGCATTTCGGATTATGCTGCCTTTGCCCAGACCGCGATTGCGGCCATGCCGGAGAAACCGATCTCGTTCGAGGTGTTTTCCGACACCCTGGATGCGATGGAGCGCGAAGCGCGAATTATTCATGGCTGGGGCGGAAACACCTACGTGAAAATACCGGTGACCAATACAGCAGGCTTGTCGTGCGCACCGCTGATCCGCAAACTGTCCGCCGAGGGGATTGCTCTCAACGTCACGGCCATCATGACGCTTGAACAGGTGGCCGAGGTTGCCGAGGCCCTGGATGGGCGCACCCGCAGTATCGTATCGGTGTTCGCCGGGCGCATTGCCGATACCGGCGTTGATCCGGAACCGCTGATGCGGTCAGCGGTGGAAATCCTGCGCAAGAAGCCAGCGGCCGAGTTGCTTTGGGCAAGCCCGCGCGAGCTGCTCAATTTGTATCACGCGGCACGTGTCGGCTGCCATATCATCACCGCTACATCCGATGTGCTGGGCAAGCTCGGCCTGATCGGCAAGGACCTGAAGCAGTATTCCCTGGAGACGGTCAAAATGTTCTACAACGACGCGACCGCCGCCGGCTTCAAGATTTAAAGCCATTCAGGTGCCAATTGACGCGGAGCGATCATCCAGGCTCATAGACCCCGGATTGACGTCCACTCAAGAAGGGGGTACGCCATAGAACGGGCAGGATAGCACGGTTCGCGGCACGAAAGAGGAACGTCGTCTCTATTCCTTTAGTCGCCAATATAGGTAGCGCACATATTTGGCTGCGGCTGCGCCGGTGAGCAGCGCCAAGCCAAAGGGTAATCTCGCCTTTTCATCGAGCCTGTGCAGTCCGCCGACATACATAATTCCAAGCCCGACCAACAGCATTATGGCGGTGATGAGAATCATGGGAAGCGATGCACTTAGGACGGCCTTGGCTGCTGCGCTGAACAGGATTCGTTCGAATGGTCCTATTGAGACCGGCGGCATACCTCGTTTGAGTGCCTCAGTTCTCGTTGTAATACATGCGCCGAGGACGGCGCCGCTACAGAACCCGGCGGAGATAGCGATAGCTTGAGCATAAGAGAGGACAATCATCGTCTCGCCGTTTCCGGCGTTTGATGGCGCTTCACGATGCCAAGGATAGTGTTTTTGCTCAGGCCGACTTCGCGGCCGATCAAGCGGTAGCTGCGACCCTGCTTGATGAGTTCGAGGACCTTTGGGGCAAGACGATCCGATTTCGGTCGCTGCCCAGGCTGGCGGCCAAGGCGTTTCCCCCTGGCCTTGGCTGCGGCGATGCCAGAGCGAATTCGTTCCTGTATTAGCTCGCGCTCAAACTCCGCGATTCCGGCCAGCACGGTTGCGATCATCCGTCCGTGGGGCGTGGCGAGGTCGAATGCCATGCCATTGAGAGCGATCACAGACACGCGCCGGGCTTCCAACTCCTTCAGCGTCGCCAGCAAGTCCGTCGTGCTGCGCCCCCAGCGCGACAGCTCGGTCACCAGCACCGCGTCGATCTTCCGGGCCTGGGCGAGCGCCATGACCTTGCGCCGCTCGGCCCGGTCCAGTTTCACGCCGGAGCCGATTTCCTTGAACGTGCCGACCACGTCGTAGCCGGACCTTTCGGCGAACGCGGCGAGGTCCCGCTCCTGGCGCGCGCAGGACTGGTCGGCGGTCGAGACACGGCAGTAGAGGGCGACGCGCTGTCCCAATTGAACTCATCCCGCTGGACGCCCCGCAACTCCTTGTTCCCGCTGGGGCACGAACCGTAGCAACCAGCCTACACTCTATTTGGGACACCCGCTATGCCGAGACGCCGCGCGCTCACCGATGCGCAGCTTGAGAACCTGCTTGCCCTTCCGGTCATCGAAGCCGACCTCATCCGCCACTGGACATTGGCTGCTGCCGACCTTGCG
>Ga0116230_10002004_pt1 | contig 19635 bp, 9 predicted proteins | sample S1TSphfallax_3_FD_88678 | JGI IMG/M metagenome (GOLD analysis project Ga0116230, IMG submission 88678) | Host-associated microbial communities from peat moss isolated from Minnesota, USA - S1T2_Fd - Sphagnum fallax MG | ecosystem: Host-associated > Plants > Peat moss > Unclassified | place: USA... | reverse complement strand
TGGGGAGAGCATGTTCCTTGAGGAGAAGATTGAGCTAGGGAGAAGATGCGCCCATGGGATGATGTTGTCCCCATGAGAAAGTGATCCTTGGGAAATGGATTTGGAAGGGTGCATAGGTGGGAAAAAAATTGGCTTTGGGGTCGGGGTCAGCATTGGGGTTGGGTTTTGGTGGTGGAGCCACAGAAAGTGGCAAGTGGGGCTTTCGGGGTTGGGAGGGTCCAATTGGGCAGGCCTGGTAAATGACTAAGTTTGCACTCCGGGTTGGATCATGGGGGTTTATAACCCTAATTGTTGGGGTGGGTTGTACATCTCGCTGTATTTAATTTGTTACTCCTATTTAGTGTTTGTCACAATGCAATTGAATTTTTTAATGGTGTGCACTCTGAAAATCGCTTGTCTGATATGATTCAAGGAATTTTGAAGCTCTTCAAGCCTCTTGGAGCTAACATATGCTGCTTCTAGGCTACAGCAATCTAGCTAGATCGTCATTATCAAAACATTTTCATCAATTCCATATTCTTTTCCTCCTTTTTGTTCTAAGTTCCTCTCGTGTGGCCAGATCAAGATGTTGGTCTTTCTTCTCCAATTTATTTTCTTCTATTTATAGCTTCTTCAACACAATACCGGATTTGTAGCCAGAACAATGACAATATGATGTAACTCTGCCAAACTTTATTAATAAAGGCACATATAGAAAGTGGATATACAAAATGAGAGGACCCAGGAGTCCAAGCTCAATTGCACCAAGACTCAAATTGTCCTTCCCCATAATGGAGGCTGGGCTAAAGTTTGCTAGGCTAATCATAATAAAGAAGAAATTGTGGTTGCACAATGCACACATAATCACTGCAGGGCCCAAGGCACTATATATACACACGACATTGCGTCATCAGCCGTTGGTGGAGTAAAAGTAGCTGACACATCATCGACTCCATAAGTGGCCGCAAAGAAATATTAACATTTTTGACAGCAGGAACACACTTTGTTAACCTTTCTATAGACGGGAGCAACTGTTTTAACAAATATTAAGATTAATTGAAGTGTAGAGGTATAGAGAAGTGAATTTCATGATATTATGGAGATGGAGCTCTCTTGCTTGATTTCATAACCTGTTCATGTGGTGGATTCCGGTCTTGTGTTGTGTCAAATGGGTGTAAAATATTCCTCATGAATTAGAGCAGAATATGTTCTTGCTAATGGCATTATTCTCACACTCCCTCCTTGACTTCTGAGCAAATTCCAAATCTCACAGACATCAAAGATTTGTAGATTTGGTCTGCACTTTGCTATTTTCCCAGACTAGTGCAAGGCAAGTATATAGCATCTCGATTACTTAATATGTTGGATTTTCGGAGCAAATGGTTATATTTCTTCCCACCAAATTCTCCGACATGTGACTCCACCTCAGAAGTTACTGGTTTTGGGGCCATTCTCTGCCTTGCAAGCAGGGGCAGTTCTTGAGGATCCCTATAATGAGTTTAAGCTCTTGTGAAAAAACAGTAGACCTAATAAAAGGAAATCAGGTAAATACTGCAGAGAAATAACGTGTCACCCAATGCGTCATATCTTTGGGGAAACCATTCTGAGAAATTCCCGAAAAGTATGTATTTTGGAGGGCACCTTATACACGTGAGTAATGCCGCCTAGAAACAGGAGGCAAGAGGCCTCTCGTTGGTGTAGGACCTGCATCTCACTCCTACCACCACGCGACTTACATATTTCGACCTTCTGATGACGTTTGCCTGGTACTTTATGATTGGTAAGGCCCATGTGTGTGGGACATTCTCAAAATTCAGGGCTGCAAATTTAGGTACTGGAAATGTTAGCTTGGACTCACCTTGAGGCTCGGGGCGTTACCGTTCAATGAGGGGTTAAATTTTTTGACGTGATTTTTTATGTCTCTTTTTATGTCAAGTAGATTTGGCTCAAATTAAAGCTCAGGTCACAAAACTCGGCAGCATGATGCACACATATTAAAGTGACCTTGGACAGGCTTCCCCAAATGATTGCAATTCTGACGTCAAATTTAATTGTGGGTACCATCTGGGACTAAGCATTGCACAAACCAACAACGATACTCAACAATCATTTTTATTTCACAGGAACAAAAGTCAGCTGCACAATGATGGGATTTGTATGAGTATACTGTATGAAAGATGCCTTGCACGGCGAAGCAGCTAGCTACGTTGTTACAAATTGACAGCCCAAAAGGCTGGTGATAGGTGCCTACTCCTAGTATCTGTCTCCTGGCGTCCAATGATTCCCAAACGAGGCAAAGCTAGAGGATACGAAGCATCCATCTACCAACGGCAATCCCTGGTCACCGGAAACTGACCGGAAAAGCTTGCTAACGGGAATTGGATCCGAATTCACGGAGACACGACGTGAGAATGTTGCCGGATGGTGCGCTATCCAGCATGCAATCCAGATGGCTTTTGGCCTTGGCGGTCATCACCATTGCTTTTTTGGGCTGTAACTTTGTCATGTCTCAAGCCAGGTTCACTTCTCTCAGTGACTAGCACTGATCCGGTGCTGGACTAGGTAACATGTCTGACATTGCCTTTCGGCGGTGTGCTTGCATTTTGTTTTGGTATCCTAGCATCCTTTCGAGCGCTCTTCTTTGACTAGATTCCGAAGCTGCATTCAGTGCTAGAATTTGAAACGATTCCTCGCATTGGACGGATGGCGCGATGCCTAACGAGCAGGTTCATGATTGAGTTGTCGCGCGCTTTGATCACCACCAACTTCCCAGGTTTGTGAGTTTCTTCTGCCTATCTTTTACATGTCCAGGTGTACAGCGGGGCTAGCTCATGCCCTGGTCGTGCATGCCGTGCCGTTGTTGTTCTTCTTCCGATTATATTCAGCGCAACTTTCCTTCTTGATTTTTGTTGTAAGGCACTGTTGCTCTTGGCTGAATTCCTGACGGAGTACGCAGCGACGTACTTGGAACTCAACTTCCAACCACTCCAGAATGGAACTTACGCTTTTCATTATAGAAACTAGACCTCATTTTAATACAGGTAATTTACGAGTTGCAATTTCTACACGATTACGTAACGCATTGCATTTCGTTCCAGGTTGAATGAGAGCAGTAGCGAGAAAGAAAAGGACAAAGGGGCATGTTTTTGAGGATTGCCAAGACATTGCAATATTGAGCTGGTTTCCAAGTGGTTAGTAGAGTTTTCAATCAGTATGGCTTCCTCCGTTAAGGCACCCAAGTTTGGGTTCGTGAGCTCGATCCTACCAGATGCGTGGCTCTTCAAGCTCAAGTCGCTCGGAAGCAGGTCTGTGAAGAGGCGCGGGACTCTCAATACCCCTATGAGTGAGCCAGTGGCGGCCGACCAGCTCGCTCCCTTCCTTCCGAAAACGGTACAGAACTGCTACAAGCATACCTCACCATCAGGTTTACCTCCTTCGAAGCCCACGGAGGTTACCACACCTGACAAGCGAACTGAGTCTGATACTAGTATTAGCCGCAACGGAAACCAATTTCTTGATGATGCATATCTGACCCAACCTACGAGCAAGAGATCATTCATAGTAACGCCAGTGGTAACAAGCTGCAAGACGCCAGGTTCCCAGATTACAGTATCTAGTGAGTCCCCAAGTTCTCTCTTTGATCGCCTAACCACCTATAACAGGTCGACAGCTTTGTCTCTGAAGAATATGCATAAGCTCGGCGGAGATCAGTTGTTGACTATAGGCAAAGGAAACGCGCGTTCATCATTCCGAAAAGTGGGGCCAATCAACATAGCTTGGTTGTTGCCTGGATGCGGAAGTGCACCTCGCAGACAGGTAAGGCACGGGAGTTTCGACATGGAAAACGATTCTAAAACCGAGCTCGAAGCTGCTGTCCCAGAGATCGAGCCCAGTGACGTTGGAAATGTTTATCGAACATGGCCAAAGACGGCGGGGTCGAGGGAGCATGCGACCACTTGGAGCCTGGAGCTCACGAATGGTGAAGTACTGAAGAAACAGGTGGTGATCACCCAGGGTAAGTTTGGTAATCGCTGGGTAGGTTCAGAGTCGAGTTTCCGGGACTTGAGATCCAGGAGTGGAATCGAAGCTGGATCGCTGACTCCAAGTTCTTGCATAAATGAACTAGAGCCTGATTTGGGTCACAAAGTCAGCCCTCGCAGGTTGAGTTCATCGACTAATCAGACCACGAGGGGATCCCGAGATCCACCCTGGAGCTTTGCATATCCGAGTGGCACTGATACCACCAACGTGAGCTCTTTCGAGCTCGGGATCAGAAAAAACAGAAGCATGTGGTCGACCACTTCGGATTCAGAGGCGACTTTCAACGGAGAGACGGAGAATGGAAATGTCTCCGACACCCAGAGTGTTTTGCGAGCCAGAATCCTCGCCGCTGAACGTCTCAGAGAAGGTTCAAATTTCTCCAGCCGGGAGCATAAGAAAAAAGACAATTTAACCTCGAAACGTGAGGAATCGACAGCACAACTGGATTCCATAAAATCGGTTCTCGAGCAACGGAGGCAGAAATCTCTTCTCCTCGAGGAAGAAGAACTTCAACAGGTATGCTGCCGCTTGTCGACGCACGGGAGCCCTGCTTTGGGGTCTCACAACACGCCGGTGTTCGAGAGCTTCCTCGAAGTTTCCGCCAAGGGTCGAAGCCTCAATCTCCCCGCCGGGGCAACTCGCGTGCGAGTTGATGATAGCTCGACATCCAGTGCGCGCGAACTTCACTGCATCAACGTCGAATCTCCAAGTCAGACAACAACGCCGCAAGGTCAAGCACACGAATTTTGTGATTGTCGGCCAAATCGTGGAGGTCGAGAAGTTCGAGGATCACGAAATTTTACCAACACGAGAAGAGATTCTTCTTGCAGAGCAAAGCAACGCACTCATGAATCCAAGGAATCAATCAAGACCAAGAAATGGTCATCTAGACATAAGAGCAAGGAGTCGCACGGCGATAGATCGACGAGCCATCCACACCGTGCAGGCCACAGCATGGAGAATTCAAAGTTTCAGGAGTGTGATTTTACTCCTGACAAGCAGAATGTATGCAGGAAACCTGGATCTAGACGCAGGTCTAGTAAGGAGTATTCAAGGTCTGCTGCTTTGAACGCCCCAGCAACAACACCACCACCACCGGAAGAGGCAATGCTAGATATGACCATAATTCCTAACGAGCTACACGGCTTGGTGAAGGAGAGCGTGGCGGTGGTGAAAAGTTCGTATGATCCGTATAAGGACTTTCGGGAGTCAATGATCGAGATGATAGTGGAAAAGGACGTTCAAGAGACCGGGGATCTGGAGGAGCTACTGCAGTGTTATCTATCCCTGAATGAGGTCGAATACCACACTGTGATTGTCAACGTCTTCACAGATGTCTGGCGTGAACTTTTTGGCAATTACAGTTGACATTGGTGTTGTAATTGATCTCCATAGTACCCATCTTCCGAGAAGGATATTGATCAGTGATTCCCTATTGGCTGCAAATCATCTTTCAGTCATCCTGGGCGCCTGTTCTTTCTGCCTTCTCGGGGAATCCCAGCTCAAGATTTTAATGAGACCTTACTTCGCCGCTGCATCTTCTGCCGGCACGTACATTGGCAAGCTAGTGTAACATGTAATCGAGTTAGTTATTCAAATCCACATTCATTCATTAGTTGATAATAGTTTCAGACCCTTGACAATCGAAGGTTTTTTTTTTGGATAAAATTTGGAGCCATTGGCAGGAATGATTTGGTGTTCGCTCGTTGAATTTTGGTGTTATAGCTAGTTGAAAAGGTCCCATTAAGATGTATATATACACCATACTCAATTGACCAGCAACCCCTTAGGAGAAATTAGTATTTTTGTTTAAAATAAAAACTTATAAGACAAATTTTTTGGGTTGTTTCTATTAAAGTTTTGGGAATTTATATTTCGCTAGGTCAAATTCGACTAATTTTGCTATTTTTTGGGAAAAATTCGTCCAATATTTGATACCGCAAGATTGAAAAAAACACCCTGCTTTAGGAGTAGTGGAACTCACAGACTGCTGCCATAGGATGCATTTTTTGAAGATCAGAACATAATGAGATAGATGATGAATCATAATCGTTAAAGTTGTTAGACCTTCTCCATCATGCTTTGAAGTATTAGCACGATTATCAACAACTAAATGCTTTTTCTAGTTCTTTATGAAGCAATGAAATTTCTTCAGGATGGATGCATTGTCCTTAAGGTGGTAAAACCCCTCCCTGCTTCCTCTCTCTTCCAGCACCTTGGCACAAGCCTTCACAATTTTGCAAACTAAAACACGTGGCTCGAAGTAACCCTGAAAGTACATCAATCTCCAACTGCACAAACCCGCTAAAACCAAAACCCCACCAAAAAAAACTAGTCTGATAGGTCCAAAGAGAGTAGAAGGAATCAGTTCTCGATGAATAATGGTTATTGTCATTTAACCTTCCAAGGACCGGACTTTTATAGCTATGTCAAGGAAGAATCTCCAGAGCCTATACATCCAGCCCTACAATCTTGTATAGGTACTCAGGCAGAAATTCAATCTTGACCGTCGCAGGCAACTTTCAGAATCACCCAGAAAATATTACAATCCATGGTAGAGATTCCCAGATCTAGTTGACCAAGTGGAGTCTAGGCATTTGTTCCCAAAAAACTTCTCTCCTACTATTTTTTGTGAAATTCCAGTTGCTGCTATTATTTTCTCCTTTCTCCAGAAATCTGCGTCCATGCCCATAATTAGTGAAATGTCATTTGTTGGCTCCAAGAGAGACTATCAAACCATGCAGACATCAATTGGTGGACACATTTTGAGGAGAATTTCCTAGCCTATTTGAAATACTTTATGCCTATTTCAGCATAAATTGAAATAAAATTATTCTAAATGCATACTTAGGAACTAGTTATAGCAAACATTGTCATTATCATTATCCATATACTATAGGAACCAATATAATTTCGCAAGCAAGAACTTAAACAAGATTTAGAATACTTGTCTGTAATGTCATAATGAACTTAAACCATCTTGGCCAATGGCAATTCAACCTAAGGTGGCCACAAATGAGATGTTATGTTCAACCATTGCACCTAGTTCTTTGACAACATTTATCCCGTAAATGATTGAACAAAAAAATGATGATTCAACAATAAATAAATAAATTATTTCACTTCTTTTTATTTACAAATCTTGATTTGACCTTATTACATAAAAATTCATCACATTTGGGAAAGCAATGAACATTCAATTTTGCATACTAAAGGTCACTAGGAAGAACGTTTGTATTGCTACCTAAAGAACTCAATTTTATGAATTTATAAGCCCACATTCCAAATGAATGTATGCATTCCAAGTAAAGGAGAATAATTTCAAGCAAGTAATTACCTTCTATGGGGGACCCGTAAACAGTGTCAAAAAAGATGGCACTAAAAGGAGGATTAAACATACTCTTGTGAAACATGTCATTTATTAGCAAAGGAGGATTAAACATACTCTTGTGAAACATGTCATTTATTAGCAAAGGTATTTTCAAAGGTCATACCAAGGAACAAACAAAAAAATTCCTTTAAGTTTTTAAGAAAAACAAGCTTGTCAAGTTTCTAAGTAAGAAGTGATCATTTTTGAAGCAAAATGTCAAATCCATTATTTTAGAAAATGGAAGGACAACACCAATTGTTTTGACGATTATTTCCAAGTGTTCGGCAAAGTTTCTCTTTGTTACCGAAAATCAATCGTACACAAAGAATTTATTTATACAAGTGGAAAGGAATTGTTTTAGCCCAAGTTTCAAAATTGTTGGGTGAAATTTAATTTGACCTTTTACAGTTCTCACAAGAACACCATTCAAGTTAAAAATTAAATGATAGTCATTCACCTTCACCACAAACTGAATTTTTCTCTAGAAAACCAATAGTCATTGTAATTTTGTACTAAGTTTCTTCCACAAAACTAGAAGTCATTGCAATTTCTTATGAACTAACTCTGTATGTGGATGAAAGTGAAGTGAGCCCACTTGATGCACAACATTCATGTAAACAATTTCATCATCACATCATATAATTCTTCGACCATGAGGACGTACATATAAAAGCCTATGCTTATGATTTCAACCAATACAACCATTTAGAACAAACATTTCAAAGGATTCAATACATACAAATGGAGTTAGCAAGATTAATCATTAACTTTGGGATTGAAAACCATGAAGGGTTTCTAAACTCAACAATCATCTTTCAAACCAAGTAATATGAAACCTAGTTCCAATTGGACAATCAAAACTTAAATGATACCATGCTCATTGTATACTGGACACAATTCTAAACAAGGCATTATATTGTTGCAACTTAAACCCTAAACCCCTAGAAAAAAATTGAGTTTTTGTAATCAATCAATTTGTAATTATTAACAACTATTTGTCGTTTATGACTGTCATTGATTTTTTCTTCAACTACATTTTGCATCCGGTTGTGCTTAAAACTACTTTACAACTAATGTTTTTTTCATTCTTCCATTTGAACAATTTTTAACATGGTTTTTATCCAAGAAGACCCATTTGTGTTCCATTAATTACAAATGTGATGAAATGAGTTGTAACCTTATGTGTATTCTAAATGTATTATGTGTATTCTAAGGTGTATTAATTTGTAATGGTGTATAATATGCATTCTACTCAATAATATATGGGTGGATACTAATATAAACATGTGTATATGAGAGGTGATGTGTAATATTTGTAGTTTTTACATAAGTTTGTTTTTAATCCTAAATTTTTTTCTAACCATTATCATAAAACTCATTATTACAATTAATGCAACATTATTGTAAAATCACTATAATTATAGTAGGTATAGTAGGTATAATTTAATTATAGTAACTATATAATTTATAATTGAAGTTAGTATTCATAATTTCTGATTTTTATTTTAAATTATGATTTAAATACTCATAATAATTTTATTGTAAAAAGATTATTTGATTTAATTATTGTAATTATAGTAATCAAATTACAGTAAGTGTTTGAATTTGTTAATTGTAATCCCTTATTTAAAATAAAATAATTATTATAACATTAATTTTTACATTAATTAGTAACATTTTTGAGCAATCAAAATTAATTGCACTAAAATCATTGTAATTGCTTTATTAATACATTAATTAAAGAAATGGCGTAATTTATAATAAAACTTAATTATTGATAACTTATAATTTATAATTCTTAGTTTAAAAAGCTATTTAAAAATTTTATAGTAATTTTAGTGGAAATAGAATAATTAATTTAATTACTTTAATTTTATGATTGTATTACAGTAAATTAAAGTATTCATTTATGTTTTAAAATATTATATATTCAAACTATTCAAAATAATTTTACTATAACTAAAATAATAAGCATAATTACTGTAATTATCATAGTTGAAATAAAATAAGTTATTCTATTTATAACCAATACAAACTCATTTGAAAAAATAAATGTTATCATAATATAAAACGTTACACTAAGATTTAATATTTTGAGTAAAAAATATTGTTATATTAATAAGAGAAATTATATATTAATTACATTAATTGCACATTAATTATATAATTTATAATTTAACTTTATATTCATAATTTAAGACTTATAACTTATTATTAAAATATATATTTCAAGAGAAATACTATTTATTTAATTTTTGAAATTGATACAATTATTTTATACAAATTTTTTAAGTATACTACATTATTTTATCTATTATTTATAGTTACATATTTAGAATAAATTATTATTATTACTACATATATTTTAACAGTAATAATTAACATTTTAAAATAATAATAAATTCATGTAATTATTGTAAACTAACTGTAATTTATTTATTTATATATTAATTACAGTAGTTTCATAATTTATAATGGAACTTAATTAATCAAGATTTAGAACTTAAAGTTATTAATTTTGAGGTTGATTTTAAGATTTTTTAGTAATCTTACTGTAATTAGAATAATTAATGTAATTAATGGAATTTTATTGATTATTGATAATTACTTATTTATAGTTAATAATTACAAGTCAAAATTTTATACTAAGTGATAAAAATTTTGGTTTATAGTAATTTCAGTTTAATATTAGTTATTATTTATATAATATTTAACTTTTTATTATAGTAGTTCAAAAATAGTTATAACATGTGAAATAATAATGTGAATAATTATAAAAAGTTAGTCTAGGGTAGTTACTAGTTACATTAATAATATTATTATTTTCATTTTTCATTTTTCATTTTTAAATATTAATGAATTAAATTACTAACATATATTTAATTATTTTCAAATATCTAATATTGATATTTAATACTTATTAAGTAGGTATTTTCTTTAATTTTTAAAATTAATTGAATCTCATTTTTATATATTTAATTAATTGGTTAATTACATGATTATGTAACTAAAATGATTGATAAATTATTATTATATGTAATTAGTTTTTTTTAATTATTTAATTAGGTAGTTTACTAGTTGATTAATTAATGAATAGCTAGTTTTTCATTAATTAATTAACGAGTTATAGTTAGTCACTGTTGAATTATATAGTTCTAGTGACGATGTTTCATTGCAACTGGTTTATGTAGGATGGGTATTTTGGTGATCGTCACTACTACAATTCTAGAGCCATTCTGCTTCAATTTTGGAATCATTTTGTGAATCGTTCTTTTTTTTGTGGCCTCTTTGTATCTTGTCTATATCTCGCTGTATTTCTTGCTCTTCCTGGCTCTTGCTTCGAGCTTCCTAGATTGGCGATGGAGCTCAGATTTCTATCCGAGAAGAAAAAGACATTTCATATCCTAATCCCGAGAAGGATTGTTAAGCAATTCTGTTTTTCTTTTAGTTTCTGAAATTGTGCAGTAAAGAGACACACACGATACTGAAGAAGGCACAAAGGTGTGCGAGTTTTCCCAATCTCACAGACGTCGACCTCACGCCAGCTTCTTCTTCTGTTTCGCTTCCTGGATCCTTCTCAATTCTCCTGACACATATGGGCCTCACCGTGCAGCTCGGGTATATATATATATGTTCCATTTCCGTAGCGGCGATGATAATCATTTTTTTTTCCTCTTCTGCCAAGCTTCTTATGCATGTCTGAAATGCTCTTTTTTGTTTTCGGGGGAGGGAGCGATCTCACAGCTTTAATGCAGTTGATCCAGCTTCAATTGAACGATGTATAGAGGAGCAGCAACTCTCTCCAGCAAGACTAGACAAAAGTCTGAAGATCTTGGCAGACACGTATCCAGGGTTACAGAGACTTTGTGTCCTCGATGTCATAAGAAGAGGGTTGTCATGGACTTCTTGCAAAGTAGGTGGTGATGGATTCGTGGTGCCAGTAGAGGGGGAAGTAGCAGCATGGACAATTGCTTTGATTTCATTCATGTAGATTGCAAAAACAGGGAGTAGGAGCTTGGAGACAAAGAAGCTAATTTAGGTTTCAACCTAGGAGATGATGTTTTCTACAAAGCTGAGAAAAAGAGAATTCCATGGCTACTTGGACTGCAATTCAGCAGCTTTCTTACATGAAAGAGAAGTCATGGACACATGCAGGGATTTCAAGCATTGCCAGAAATTGTTCATTGCTTTAGGAATTGGAGCTCCATCAGTGCACTGATGACACTCTCAAAGGAATTTCTGCATGTGAAAATCTACAAATCGTGAGACTCAAAGGGTCCATTTCTGGCTTCTATCACTGTAGTTTCACTGACATTGGTTTCACAATTCTAAGCCACACATTCTGTCACCTTGTGATATTCTACATGGCAAATGCAAAGAAAAATTGGCTTTGTCTCTCAAACAACTTGCAGAGCTTACAAGAAGACAGCATAAAAAGCAAACTGAAGCTGAAGAGAGAAATCAAGTTTTGCTGGGGAAAGATCATTTTTGTTTGCAAGTTTGGGACATGTTATTTGAAATTATTTCTCTTTTGAGTGAAGATAGATGTGCTCCAATGAAGAAGATTGAGATCAACCGCATCACACTGACCTATAAAAAAGGAGACCTTGGTTATCTCTGCACAGGAGAAAAAGAAGGTTGATGACTCTGAAATATAACTTCACCAAAAAGCTTGATGAACTTATTTGCACCAAGTAAACAGGGAGGCTGCATCATTTGATATTGTATTCACAGAGATTGATGGCATGCCACCACTGAAAACAGATGCTGTTGTCATGGAGCACAACAATTTTAATGGAACAGTTTGTGGATTGGAGATCGCAAAGGATATGGGAGTCAAAGGACTTGAGCAAAAGCTACCGAAGAAGGAACATGTTGACATGAACAAGAGGCTGGCACGTGTTGTTGTTGAGCAAGATAATGCCAGACCTCAGGTTGCAAAGCTGCAAGTGCTCTTGTCAATTTGGCAACTTCCCCAAAATCCTGACGTTCACTTCAAGACACTGCACAGCAAAAATAGATGTCTAAGACATGCAAATGTATTTCTTTCAAGACTCTCCCTGAAATCATACACATGAATGCTATGTGGTTCAATACAGATCTCAATGGTCAAAGTCTTGGCAAGATGTAAGTGCATAAAATTGATCAAATTTCAGACAACTGAAGAGGTTTCTACATCAAATATCCACAAGACCTACAGATTGTCAATGGTGTAATCATTTGATTTGCCCCTTCATCAAACTGTAATACTTTTGTTAGCCAGAAGTTCAGAGTCTTCTGATTTCCTTTTGTCATTGGCAGAAAATGTTGACAGATCACATTGAGAAACATCAATTGGAGCTGGATGCGACACAGAAAGTGGCTGCCGATACTAAGCAAGTGTTTGAGGTGAAAGTGATGTTTGGATGCTAGGTTTTTGCAGGGTACATAGCCAAAATTTGGGGTCATTTTTGTTTTTGCACTCTCACCTATAATGTTATTTTTCCCACTTTTGAGAATTTGTAATTATTTTTTCCTTGCCTCAGTCCTCACAGCTGAGGTGAAACATTTGGAATTCTCAACTAAGACTACTGCTGCGAAAGCAGCATATCAGGACAAGAGAGTAATGGTTGAAGTATCTTCATGTCAAATAAGCACATCTACAATGAGAAACTTCAATGTGGCTGTTGTTGTAGTTTCAGAATTAGCAACAGCTGTCATCCCTTATTTGAGTTTGACTTCGTAGGCATGCATCCTCATTTATAGACCACTCAGGTGAGCTTTGTGACCATGAGTTTAACTTTTTGATGATGTCTTTTCCATATGCTTTCCATCACTAAATACTCCCCAATTGGACATTGGAGTCAACAATTCTCTTGGTGTGCAATAGTGTTTTTAATCACAATCCAGTTTCTTGTATCAATCACAACAAAAAGGCATTTGCAGGGTAAGTGTACAATGGATGAAGAAGAGATTTGGTGGGATCACTGAAGTTTATGACTGATGGACAGAGTTGCCTGATGTGTCAAGAACAATCAGTTTTATTTCCTTTGTTTTCCAAGTAAGTTGATGAGGTTGGCTGCTCCTATTGTTTGCAGCTCCCCTCTCTCTTGGGATCCATCCCATCACAAGACCATGTCAAAAGGAGACAAAACACCTTCAATGGCACCATCCAGCCCTAGACCATTTCAACAATGACAAACTCCTCCATATAAACACATATTGGAGGAGACATTACTTGATCAAGAGATACTGTGGATTGTCAGCTTGGGCCCACAAAGCTCTTAATTCCGAAATTCACTATGTCCCCAGAAAGCTGTCAATTCCCAAATCTGCTTCATCCCCACAAATAGTCTGTTTGTAGATGTGGCTAAAGCAGGTACTAAAGAGAGGTGCTAAACAAGGAAGCTTCTAGAAAAGCTGTAATTTGGGCTTTCAGTGCAGTGCTTTGAACTAATTTTTGGTGCTGAGGATTTATATTACTGCAACTACAACTTTTGGCCAGTTCATCAATATTTTTTAAAAAATTGTTTCTTGGTCAAGCTCTTGTTTGCACCCCATTAATCAAGACCTCAAGATCTATCTTTGCTTTTCGCAGAAGTTTTGCTAGACATGGCCTTGAGGTGCCTTGTGAAGAAATATGGTTTCTTCATGAAGAAAGATGTCAGGACCTGATCTTGGCTCCTAGATCTTGTGTTTCTACACTGTTTTAGCACTCTTGAAAAGAGAGTAGGTAGCACAACATTCTCCGAGTTTCAAGCACTATATTGAAGGTGTGGGACAGGAATCAGAATGAGAACTTAGAAGTACAGGGATTTATATGGAAATGAACATAAACCAACATGAACATTTGTTGTGAACTAATTTGGAGGACAATAACACAAGAGACTTTTGAGATAGAATACATTGCTTTTGGAGTACGATTGGAAACAGTACTGGGGACTTGGACCTTAATCAGGATCTTTAACAAGAATGTCATTTACACCTACCCACACATTGATGTACAAAACCACCCATGTATAGAGAATTGAATCATCAATTCATCCATGAATTGGTCAAAGAGGTTTGGTTGTGTGTCTCTCTATATGTGCAGGGTAAAGCCCCAGGATGAGATGGTGGCCATGTCCAGGCCCACACTTTGGGAATCTGCATTTTGGGAATGTCCACCACCTATGGATTTTACCCATTATAATGCATGGTGTGAACATTATCATGAACTCAAATGTATGCAGATCATGAGGTATAAGAGGGCAAGGTTCTTACATTTTAGAAAGAATATAAACAACAAACATATTTTTCCTTTTCCAAAATACCTAAACCAAAACACCAACGTTAATTTTATCCAATTAACATCATTTTAACAATATTAAATCTAAAAAGAAACATATTGGCTATATCAAAAAATAATGATTTTTATTTTTCAAAATTTCTGAAATCCATGAACAAGTATCATAACCAATTTTTTAAGTTTAACATAATCCTCAAAACTAGCATTATAAGCCATGTGGGTTTGCTAAACTAACTACTTATGGCCAAACAACTACAACTACACCAAAGCTTTGAAAACTTTCAAATTCTTTCATCCGTGTGATTTTTTTTAAATGCATCATTCACCAATTTCACCTATTCATTCAACCATTACAATTTTAGATTTAATGACCTATTTAAATAATAATTATAATCAAAATTCATTATTACATTATGAAAACCTTCAACAAATCATGGAAGAAATAATTAGTAGAACAAAACATATAGTGAAGTTTACAAAATTTCATCTTTAAAAAAACTAAAATTGATTACAATAAAATTATTATGTCCACACAAAATAATTTAATCATTGTCATTGGTAATGTAAAGCCTCGGGGAGCCCAAGTTTACAAAAATAAAAATAAAGATAAAGGATATGGAATGAACCTTTTAGTTGTAAATAGTTTGCAATTAAACTCTCTAGTAGCAAAACAATTTGCAACTAAACTCCAATTACCAATAGTGTTATATTCCTATTGATTTTGTAATATAAGAAAAAAATAATGTTAGTTGGTTTGTCATTGATGTGGTAGTGTTTGCAAATTTGACATACTTTGGATGTGATGCACATTGAAAAAACATATGTGAAATTTTGGTTTGCTTCATATTTGGACAAAATGACATAATCAAGGTACATTGTCACATGCAAGTTGAGGGCATTCAACAACATTTATGGTTAAGAAAACAAATAACAAACACTAAATCTTAAAACTACATGTTTTATATATTCTTACAACATATGAATTGAATATTTTTTTATCAAAGATGGCTTCAATGAAACTTCCCACAAATTACAATGTTTCATTGGTTAAACATGTGGTGGACCAAAAATTGGGTTCTATGAAGTTTATCATATGTTGATGCAACAAATCTTGCCTCTATCCTTGCAAAGGCTCTTGGTGGTGGAGCCACAAATGGCCACTATGAAGCTTGGTCATGTTTCTTAACAAATTGTGTGAAGGTTTGGAATCTTTTTTATGTTGGACTTGCCTCCAAGATGATGTGGCAATTATTACATTTTCCCTAATAGATGGAGAGTTTTTTATGGGTGAATGCAAGATTGAGTGTCTCAATATCGACAAAAATTACACTCCCTATAAGTCCATACAAGATTCTTTAAAATGATTCAAATGAACATGGTTGTTACTTTTTAAAATGTTATTATTATAATCTTTGAACAATACATGTTCAATCACCTACAAACCTCCCCAAATCTATGTGAGAATTTGTATTTAATGTAGCTAATATCAATTTTTTATTTGGAAGTCCTAAACTACTAGATGAATAATGATTTATGTAAAGTTTTCAAAAACATATGCTTTTGGGACAAAAAATTTGAAAAACAAACAAAAATTGCAACTCATATGGCCTTATGAAAATATGATCAAATTTTAACCATTCAAAAATCCCTAACTATTATAAACAATTAAGGTTTTCAAATAAATGATTCCTCATATGAATTTATCATCTTGTATTACATCATATATTGAGTCCCAATAACAAATTTGGAATGTGAATCAATATAATTTTTTTCATTTTGTGATGGTCCATTCAAATGACCAATCCATATTTTTTTACTTCAAAAGTCCATTACTACTAACAAATGAGTTTTTTTATCAATAAATAACCACATAGTTCTTTTCATAATGAAAATTTTTAATCTAGATCCAAATCTAAATTAGTAAACCTAAAGATATATTAATCATCATATGCATTTGAATAAAGGGTACTAAGGAAAAAAAACATTATTTTGTCGCAATAATGAGACACTTGATTATGCATCTACTTTTCTAGCATTTTTTTTATGTAATGACACATTTATTGTTGCATGTGGTAGATGAATTGGATGTTTGTGGGCCAATTTATAACTAATAGATGTATTTAATGGAGTAGATGATGAAGGTTTTGAAAGGTTATGTTTGTTCCATAACATAACCGAAATGGTCAATGGCTAAAGGCTATGTGTTGGAGGAGACATTGGGGTTTGTGACTAAATATTTGCATGAATTTGAACATGTTTTTAAAAAAGTATGGATGTAAATGAAGGAATATGTGGAGAGGTATTAGAAGGTTTTTTTACAAAAATATTACAAGATCTTGCACATGAATATGTGTTCACAAATATTGAAATTATGGGTCCATGGATACAATGAATTCCTTTCAACCACTTGTCTTTGTGTTAATGGTTTTGTTTTGAACTCAACCCTAGGCCTTAAAAATATGGCAATTGTGTTTTAATTGTTTATGTGCATAATTAGGGTTTTGCATTTGTGGACATTTTGTGGTATTTTCCAACCCACACAACTCTGATTTATTATATGATTTTCCTACATGAACTACAAACATTTGTAGGCCTGGATGTGTAATTTTTATTGGTCAAAAACCTTAATTTTAGATTATCATGCTTTTGGATTTTGTGTAAACAAACATGGACCTAATAGGTAAAATTTTAGTTGCTAAATACGTCATCAATTTTATCTTGTGGTTTTTGTAAGAAATATAAAGATGAAACGGCATGCATTGAAGATGTGAAAGTTGAGTTTGAACACTCTTGGCTATTGGACCCTACTACCAGTGGCCAACCAATCATATTTCCACCACATTTGCAAAAGATTGATGTGATGACCAAGTTGGTGCAGGAAGCCATTCAAAGCCATCAAGTTGCTAGGATTACACCTATTAATGAAGATATTTTATTACTTTCAATCCCCCCAAGCTTCATTACATTGATTTATAAGAAAATGAAAGCATATGGAAACCACTTTAGTAGTTAATAGTCCATTAGTTACATATGACTTTGGCTTTGCTTTTATTTTTCAACAATCACAAGGGAATGAAGATGATGTGTTTAGTAAGATCCAATATGTTGGGACATTGAAAAACATATTACAATTGGATTATGGTCCCATGTTTTCACCAATTATCTTATTTTTCTATAATTAAATGAAGATGGGATTAACAATAGAGGTAGCCCCACTTACAAACAAGATGACATTCTTTACTTGCAAATTTTTATCATTTATTGCATGAGTTTGACAAACCTTTCCCAAAAGTCAATGAGTTGTTGTGGACACATATGATCATTACATCGATGCACATGTTGTTGTGTTTAAGTTGTAATATCCATTAGAATCTATAGATTTAAACAATAGCTTGGGACATTAATAGGTGCGAAAAGTTTGAATAAAGAAAACATTATCATAATTAGTCAAGCCTTACATGGTAGCTCTAGGACAAATGATGTGGCATGATTTGAACTTTAAACAAATTTACTCATTTTAAATTATTATATTTGCACTATTCATTTCAAATTGTAATAAAATGTTTTACTTATAGCATATGTAGATTTTACAACCTCTTCTATGGTATATAGTTTGTTATGTAAAATTCCATTATTTAGTTATATGTTAGACCTTTTTTTAAACTTTGTTCATTTTTGTTGGCATATGTTCAATTTTCTTTAGGTAGATGTTCTTAATTCATATGACCTTGTTATAGGTTAGGACTTATAATATTATTTGGATTTGTGCATGTGGTTGTCCATTTAATGAATAATGGGGTAGTGGGACATGTATATATGATCAACCATATAATATTGGTCACAATTGTAAGACATTGGCAAATCCATAAATGATATGACTTATTTAATGGACTCATGTGAAATATTTATCCATGGTTAAATATAATAAACAAGACTTATGGATAAATTAATAAATATAATAAATAATATTGCGTGAGCATGGAAGAATATTTTTATAAATATCAAGGGGAATTTTTTTGACATGCTCATTTGATGTGGATAAAATATTTTTTGGCATGTCTTAAAATGCTACCACATCAAAGGAATATTTGAATATTCCATGACATATGCAAATATTCAAACACATCAGCCATGCCATAGGTACACATGGAATGTTTGAATGAATCATAGAAAATTTTGTTTCTTTTGGAGCGTGCATGACAAGGGAAAAAAAAAAAAAAAAATCATTTTCACAATTTGAGCCTTGAATACATTAAACATTTTTGCTTGAATAGAATTTTAATATGTATCTAAAAATAAATCTAAATGACATATAGTGATCATTCCAAAAGATTGACACATGTCATCACATGTAAGATCTTGCTTTGAATAAAATGTGACATGAATAAAATCAGAAAATCTAATAATGAAGAGTTTGTTATAATAAAATTTGTTAAAACCCCAATTAACAAGAAAAGAATCTCCCACATATCACATTGTTGGGGGATTATTTGGATTAACAAAAAGATTCTATAATTGAGCAAGTTTAGGGAACCTTGTAGCAGAGGTGACTTATGACCAATACAATGCCATTTGGAAAACATGTTTCATCTTTAATATTATATGAAATTTCATAAACAAATCAAATCATTACATGAACTTCATAGAAATGACATTATCTAAATATTAGATATCCATAACAAACTCATTAGGTTCCCACATTCAATAAATCCACTATGATGTTGTCGCAAAAAAAAAAGATATTGGGTGCAATCGTAATCAAATGAACCAATGGTGACTGACGCATTCCCAACTCCTTGAAAGACTCAAATGTGAGTCCAAGTAGAAAACAGCGGAAGAAGGAGGAGTCGGGGCACACTCCCTAGCTCACAACACTTTGAAAGGTAAAGGGGTGTGCTGGAGTTCCGAAATGGGACTAGGAATAGTTGACAAGCTTCACTCACTCACATGGGCATGCACAAAACCCACACAAGGTGGT
>Ga0116230_10002003_pt1 | contig 19640 bp, 18 predicted proteins | sample S1TSphfallax_3_FD_88678 | JGI IMG/M metagenome (GOLD analysis project Ga0116230, IMG submission 88678) | Host-associated microbial communities from peat moss isolated from Minnesota, USA - S1T2_Fd - Sphagnum fallax MG | ecosystem: Host-associated > Plants > Peat moss > Unclassified | place... | reverse complement strand
TCCCTCTCTCTCTCTCGTGTCTCCTCGTGTCTTCTCCGCTTCCCTTTCGGCTGTGATTTCATGGCCGGGAGAATTGCATAGTGTTGTCGAGAATCTCTCAGTCTTCCTGTCTGTTTCTCTTTTTTTTTCTCTTAAGTAATTTTGTCGCTGAATTTCTGTTTCCCGTGCTGCTTTGCGTTGGGAAGTTTTGAGCAAAAGCTCAGTGTTGTCAGTGGCAGTAATATCGACCAGAGATTTGGTGTTCGGATCGTGTGTTTGGTATTTGCGCCATCTCCATCCCTCGTTCGCTTGCTGAAATAGTTTTTTCCTGTGCAAGGGAGTTTAGTGGACGTTCTGAGCCGAGAGTTTGGAACTGTGGGGACTTGCTGTTTGATCGACGTAGTTTTTCTTGTGTTTTGGAAAGCTTGCAGCGGTGTCGGATATTAATACAAAAGTCTATCTCGAGTTTTGTTCTGAAGGTGGCTTTCTTTGGTTTTTCTTTTACGGACGGACTGTTAGCGGATTTGTTTTTCTCCTCCTCCTCCTCGATCGGCAGTTGATTGGAATTTTGTGTGCGACATGTGTACAGTGCCATCAGCTGCTACGTGACTTTCCCAAATCTTCGGTGGGACTGAGAAGTCTATGACGAAAGTGCTATCGAGCGTGAAGGTCAGCTTTGGACGATGCTGCGTCAGTGTTGTGATCTTGACAGGATGAGCGCTGCGATCTGTGGAGGAGCAGGTCAGTGATTTCAGATCTCCCTTTTCTCAAGCTTCCGTCCCGCCTGCAAGAAAGATGAGTGCTTGTAGATGGAAAAAAATTGCGTAGGTTGCTTGCTAAGTTTTGTCAAGCAATGTGGCATCAAAGCATCTGAAACCACGTGCTTCGCTGTACGCAACAACTGATTACTGAGCTTGCGTTGGAAGCAGCCAGTTGCCATGGCAAGTGATACGTACCATAATGCATAAGATGTGTTAGAAGGAGAGTTCTGTTGTCTCTAGTGCACGCACGTCAGGGCAAGAGCATACATATAACGATGCCTTTCGATGATGAAGATGTAACTGGTTGTGACCACACAGGTTCGAGTTCTTCTGGACTTGAGGATGCAAGAGCTCATGAGGCCAGCACAGTTCTGATCAAGGTGAAAATGAGATAAGAGAGGGAGGAGGACGAGGTGCAATCCACAAGAAAGAAAGATGAGTGCTCCAGCAGCTGTGCGCACACGGATTGGGAAGTATGAAATTGGAAAAACTCTGGGAGAAGGTACTTTTGCAAAGGTCAAATATGGCAAGCATGTGGAAACTGGTGTGGATGTTGCGATCAAGATCATTGACAAGGACAAGATCCTCAAACACAAGATGGTTGAACAGGTTCATCCATCTGCTCAGATGCTTGTTGTTTCTCTTGCTCTTTTCTCCCCGTGGGTGTTGTGTGTATAGGGTTCTTTCTCCTGTCCCACATGCCAAGGAGAAAATCTGTTCAGGTTTGTTTAATTAGCACATTGTCTTCTGTTTCCACTCATGGTGTCCTAGACAGATATGGGATGGCAAATCTGTCACAACCATTTTTCTCCTCAATACCTGTAATAAATCAGTGGTATAAACTTTACATGTGCTGCTTAGAAATGTCCGGATGACTTCAAGTAAAAATCTGTCTGTTTGAGAGCTAAGTAAACTATCTAAAAGGTAACCAAGAAAATTTTCTTCTTTTAGGTTCTTGTGAATCCTTTTGAACCTTCAGTTTACACAGATGGTAGTGGGTTTTACTGTGGCTGCTTTTCTTGTTTGAGAGCTGAGTGAGTGATCTAAAAGATAATCAAGGAAAAATCTTCTTTTAGGTTCTTGTGAGTCCTTTGGATCTTCAGTGTACACAGATGTAGTGGGTTTTACTGTAGCTTCTTTTCTTGTTTGAGAGCTGCAGAAACCATCTAAAAGATAGTCAAGAATTTTTCTTCTTTTAGGTTCTTGTGAATCCTTTTGGATCTATGGTCTACACAGATGTAATGGGTTTTACTGTAGCTGCTTTCCTTGTTTGAGAGCTGAGAAACTATCTAAAAGGCAATCAAGAAATTTTCCTTCTTTAGGTTCTTATGGACTAACTTCTTGTGGATCTTCAGTCTACACAGATGTAGTGGGTTTTATGGTAGCTACTTTTCTTGATAGCTGCCCTTTGTTCTTTAATGTTGCAGATCAAGCGAGAAATCTCTACAATGAAGCTAGTGAAGCATCCTAACATTGTGCAGATCTTGGAGGTTGACATCTTACTCATTCTTTTAAAAGAAGTATTTTCAGATTTGTAATTTAGGATATGACATGTATGTAAGGGCTTCTAATGTTTTCAAATGTTCTATTGCATCCTCATGGTACAGCAATTGACAACATAGAGTGTGGTCAATATGGCAGGTACTGGCAAGCAAGACAAAGATTTACCTGGTGTTGGAGTATGTCAGTGGTGGTGAGCTTTTCAGCAAAATTGTAAGTCTGAGAACAACCTGCAACCTCTATTTGGATCATACTTTTTTTGAGATTATCACTGCAGGTAGATTTTACCGGTCACTACAGTGGGACTTGAAATTCTGCTGGTCTGAGTTTTTATGCCTGTGATCCTTTCAGCTAAACCAAGGCCGATTGAGAGAGGATCAGTCTAGGAAGTATTTCCAGCAGCTCATTGATGCTGTGGACTACTGCCACAGTCGGCGTGTGTATCACAGAGACCTCAAGGTAGGTATTAGAGGATCACAACTGTTTTTTTGCTCAGGAGCAGGAGTGTATGCAACTGCATAACAGCTTCCTTTTTGTGTATTTCTGTGGTTGTAGCATGAGGGGGAACAGATAATGGGTGATGGTATGGTATGATCAGGCTAGGGCCCTTAGATTGAGACTGTGGTGTGTACTAGTATGTTACCATATGGGTACTGATTAGGAATGCTCCACATTCAGCTTTCTGATTGTTACTTGTTTTTGTGAGTGGACAGCCTGAGAATCTGCTCTTGGATGCTGAAGGAAACCTCAAGATATCTGATTTTGGTCTTAGTGCCTTACCCCAACAATTTAGAGTATGACCTCTTTTTCTCCCACAAGTCCATAGCCAGATCTCTGCAATGTATAAAGTTGTGACAGTAGCTCTCTTTGTTTAACTTTTGTGAATATCAGTGCATGACTTTTCACCTGGGTTGCCCATGATATTGTTCAGCAACCCAACCACCCATCATTCTCCTTCTCATGTGAAACTACTCAGAATTTCAATCCGGAACATGATGATGTTAAGAAATCATTGGGAAGTCTTGTCATAATGGTGTTGATCGTTTTTTGCAGGCAGATGGCCTGCTCCATACAACTTGTGGAACTCCAAATTATGTTGCGCCAGAGGTTCATATTAGTCCCCTATGACTTCTATTTTTGTGTAGCTTTCAGTCTTTTTGCTGAGTCTGGTCTCTTGATCAAGAGTAGAAGACCCTTAATAGCATCTTGGTGCTTAGGGGGCTGACATGAAGATTATGATGGTCTCTGGCAATTGTCTTTGCAACACAATCAGAGTAGAGTTTCAGAAGAGATTGTAAATACTCAGATTGTTAGTTGGTTGGCTGAAATTTGGGACCAGTAGCCAGAACTCATATGTCCTAGGGTGAAGTCACTAGCAAAAATACTTGCTAGCTTTGTGCTAATGATCTTTGGATTTGACAGTATTCTTTACTGGTGGGTCTAGAAATGAAGTGTGATGACACTTTCATGTCACCTTTATTGAAAAACAGAAAACCTGTCAGGGGAATCAATTTCAATGGTACACTTAGCATTTGGTGTTCTTGATACTTCAGTTACTGATGCATTGTTCCAAACAGGTGATAGATGATAAAGGCTATGATGGGGCAAAAGCTGACCTATGGTCATGTGGTATCATCTTGTATGTGCTCATGGCTGGCTATTTACCTTTTGATGAAGCTAGTCTCATGACCTTGTACAAAAAGGTATAAAATGAGCCAGATTTTGTTTCATTCATCTTGTTTTGGATTTGTTTGGGTGAACCCATGGCATCTAGATCAATACCTTTGGGGATGATCTGGGCAGCCAATTGATTGGGAGTTTTGAGGCAGTTTAAAGTTCTCGACTTCTGAAACCAAGTCACAATCACATTTGGTTTTAGTGCAGACATTGTCTCCTCTAGCTATACCTGAAATCTTTTCTTTTGTGCTGAGGTGCAGATACACAAAGCTGATTTCACTTGCCCTCCTTGGTTTTCACCAGCTGCCCGGAGATTCATCTTGCAGATATTAGATCCTAACCCCAGAACTGTGAGTGTATAGGTTGTTCAAATACATTTGTTTTTAATATTATGCATCACATGTATGCTGAATTTGAGGTGTGTGTTTTTAGTTCCTTACTGTGTGCAAAATGTGCTCAATGTGGATATATTGTGGTGTGTGTTGCGGCAGCGGATAACTGCAGCACAAATTTACAAGACAGATTGGTTCAAGAAAGGTTATACACCAGCCAAATTCAAACAGAAGGATGACATCAGTCTTGAGGATATTGAGTCAGTTTTCAGTGAATCAATGGTAAGGTCTACATTGAGATCCCACATGCAGCTTTCTTTGCTGTAAGGCAAGAGAGTTTTTCTGTAGTTGCACATTATGTTGTGTAGCATACAACCCTTTCCTTGACATGTACAATCTTAAGTAAAGAGCTTAAATTATGTACTGATGAGGCAAAATAAGTCACTCATTACAATAAGTCCCCTTCATGATGTTGTCTCAGGATAAACATGAGCACATGGAACTGCAGAAAAATGAGAAGAAGCCTACCGTCATGAATGCATTTCAGCTGATCACTCTCTCTAATGGGCTGAACCTCTCTGGCCTCTTTGACACACCTGAGGTATGTAGTTATTAATCACTTACTTGAAAGTTGAAACATTAAAGAAACAAGATAAAGAAAGCCTAGATTGAAATTGCACACTGAGGAAGATTGATCTCTGATTCTGGTGTATGTGACACTGTAGGACCCAAAAAAGGGTGACACACGGTTCACAAGCACAAAACCTGCAAATGAAATCATTGCAAGTATTAAGGAGGTTGCCAAGCCGCTTGGCTTTGATGTGCAAACATGTGATTTCAAGATGAAAATGAAAGGAGATAAAGAGGGTCGTAAGGGGCACCTTTCAGTTGCCACTCAGGTGGGTAGTAGATTCTGCTCTTACCTGGAAACAATGTCCTGAATATGGGAGCAATATTTGTGAACAGTTTTCTCTGCAGGTGCTCTGAAGTGAGTTCTCAAGCTGCAGCAAAGATTGCATGGATTTATTTACACACTTTTGCTGCCTTTTACACTTTTACTTCTCAGGGCAACAACCTGGTGAACTCCAGGTTGAACTTTTAAGGCTGGTTTCTTTCACAAAAAGAGCCTTCTAAACAACCATGTTGTGTAAGTTCAGGAGGACATGCAAGAAAGTTCAATTGTTTTAGTCTTTTTTTTTCCAGCGCCAGCATGTAGAAGAACATTGGTGCTAAAATTATGATGTGGAATTGCAGGTATTTGAAGTTGCCCCCTCACTTTTCATGGTTGAATTACGCAAAGCCTATGGAGACACTTTGGAGTACCATAATGTATGCACTTGTTCTATCTCTTCCTCTTAACTTGTTCTCTATTCTCAAACTTTTAGTTGCCTGCCTTGGATTGTTAGTTTGTTGCTTGAAGAGATATATACAAAACTCTTCAAATTGGTCAGAGCCATGAAGTCAGGTCAGGTGGAAGAAGAGTTGTGTAGCTGAAATCTGGAAGCTAGAATTCTAGAAATTCATATTTCCTTTTATATCACTGTGGCTGTTACAGACTGCTGCTGTGACTGGAATTTCTCATGTTCATTGGCAAGAGGGAAGAATGATTCAATGGAATTCTATGCTAATTCTACTCTTTTGTATATCTCCGTTGTTCTTTGTTGAGTCCTCTAAATTGTTTTCTCTTTTGTTTTTGTATTCTTGTGTTTGCAGTTCTATAACGAGCTATCCAAGGGCTTGAAAGATATAGTGTGGAGATGAGAGTTGGTGATGCCCAAATCAATGCAACAGCCAGTAGGACTCAACTACTTGGAAGAAAATTGAAGACTACACACGACTAGTGTTAGATTGGCAAGTATACCTGATAGATGAGACCTTTGTATAGCAAGTCTTGAGAAGGTGATTTGTAAGGATTAACAGCACATAACACTCTTCTTTCAATTGTGAGAATGGCTTTGACTTCTTAAGGCTTTTTACTATGAAGAAGGTGCAACATAAGAAGTTGAGTTGTATACTTAGTGTAATTAGGAGTTGGGTCATTAGAGCCCAGGTTTCAACTGTCCAGAAGGGTGAAAGACCTGGTGCTCTGCTGTTGGAATGTGCGATCAATGACACAAGAAAAGGTAAAGCTTTCATATCATCTCATGAGATGGGAGTTATCAAGAAGAGCGTAGGGTCTTGTTTGTGATAGTTCTTTTGTTGTAAGTTGAACTATCCCAAACAAGATCCCAGGATAAAAATTGACTTTTTTCTTTTGGTTGTTGGAAGGTGCAGGTCTGCTCTTCCAAGACCTCAGTAGTGTAATTTTACACCCCTCAATTGTAAGGGATGTGCATAATTGTAGCTCTACACAAAAGACCCACACCCAAAGCATGAGCAATTGGACAATGACAAAGTTTCAAAATTGCAGATTTCAGTCTAGTCGAGCATGACTAAAATTGTTAAGAGTGATTCGTTTGCATTTGTCAATCTTTTTATATGTGACACATAAGGATGATGTTACTCTCATCTTATTCTTCATCATGTGCTCCAGTCGGTGTGTCGAGTATCACAAAACAATGAGAATTCAGGTACTATTCTAGGTGAGTGTTAGATCATTTTGCAAGTGATAAAACTCTTGAAAGGTAGTACCATGACCTCATATCATTTCAACAATCCAGTTTCTTGTTCCGTGAGAAAATATGAATTGAGATGGAATTGCAGCAATTGGACTGACACAGAAAAGTTGGAAAAGGGGATCCCCTACAACTTTGCACCTCTAACAAGCCTGTACTTTTCTGATTTTTCCAACTTGTAGTAATAATATTGTCCAGGAAAAGTTGGAATAGTGTTTGGAGAGAATTGCAGCACTTAGTCGTTGTGAGAAAGCCAGTGTTTTGAGGTACTAAAACTTTTTAGAGAGGTACAAAGTTGTAACAAAATGAAATAGTAGCACAATTATTCTAATATTGACACTGCTGCTGCTGCTGCAAACAAATGGTGGCAAAAGTCTTTCACTCTTCTTGACTGCTAAAAATGTTGACAATGACAACAGTTACAAATCACACTAATAAGCCTGTCACAATAATTGCACATGCTCATGACGTCCATATTCTCTTCAGACCCAAATATGAAAATGCTCGTAGAAGGTAGTAATGTCAGCCTGTTTTGCAAGTATTTACCTGGCTTGGATCACCTCTAAAAAGCACCATCCAGCATCTCTCTCTCTCAGATCACTCCGCTCTCTATAATTAAGTTTTTGTATAACTTATATTCAACATTGGGTACCTCAGATTTATGGAAACCACCAGGTCCTTAAATATAGAGCCCAGTGTCCACATTGACATCACACTTAAAAGTATAAGCAAGTACCATTGGTAGACAACATGAAAGAGCTGCACTCACTCTCTGAAACTGCCGTGGCAAACGTGCAGAGGCAGGAGCTTCCCCCCTCCCTCTCCTCCTGCTGCAATCCACATCGAGAATGGCTAGTCCACCACGATTCTCTCTTCAGAATCAGAGCTCAAGAGCTCAAGAAGACTTTGGTTGCTCCCATTTCAGTTTCTTCAGTCCATGCTGAAGGTGGCATTGCTTGTGCAGCTTGGAAGTCAAGTCATGGGAACAAGGAATCACTATTGTCTCAGAGGTCTCTACACAGTTCTATGATTTGAATTCGTTGTTCTCCAATGTAATGAGCCTGGTAAAGTATTCCAACTGTCAACTACTGTCCAGGGTGGTTCAAGACGCAAAGGTGACAATACTCATGTGAATATTCATTGTGGTCATTGCCAACATGATTTGCTGCTCCCTTGCTATAAATTCTGGAAGCTTGCAGAATTACACCACATGCACAATACGGTCATCAAAGCGCAGTGCAGAAGAATAGAATAATAGGGGAAGGAGGTACTTATGCCTTGATTCTGGAAGCAGTACTGCTGGTCAGTCATGGTCAAGCAGTTTTGAAACACTTTTTGTTTGCTGAAGAACAGGTCACTGATTCCCAAGTCCAAGATGGTGTATTTTTACACCACAAGCTTCCTAGTTGCACTCTCCAAGCCTCCTCCTCCCCCTCACAATTGCCAGCCTCTGCCTCCCAAGTATCATCATCCTCCCCTCCTCATAGGAGCCATCCCTCTCACAGGGAGCATCCTCCATATCCTCCTCCCACACCATCTCCACCACCACCACCACCACCTCCTTCTCCTCCCCCACCATCTCCACCACCACCACTGTCTCTGCCATTACCTGTATGACTATAGTGAGCTACAGAGCAGGTCCATCATACAAAGTTTCAGTCCAGAATGCAATCTGAGCTCTAAGCTCTGCAGAACACTGATACCAGCTGCTGAGCTCCTGTCAAATCTTAACTTCCTCTTCTCAGATTACTCAGATTCCTGCAAAATAAAATCTGACAACTTTTCAATCAAGTTGTCAGACTGAAAAGAGCCAACAACAAAGAAGTGGGCTATCAACAATTGTTGACAGATACAGATGCAGACATGTTTCTTCTCAGATCTATGTCACTCACTTCTCCATCGAAAAAAACAAAGAAAATGTCGGAAAGGAGGTGTTTCTTATTGATAAATTCACAGATATGGTAACGATTTCAGAAAAGCAGAGAGTTGGAAGGGTTCACCAGGATGAGAGGTCCATGTATGCTTTTGAGAGTGCACTATCTGCTTCAGTTCTATCACATGGTCACAAGATCCCAAAATATGAAAAACTGATTACAACACTTTGGCCTTAGATAGTGAATGGTGACAAACGGTTCCATATCTATGAAAATTGCAGAGAAATCTCCACAACAACAATTTGAAGGCAACCCAACAATGAGTGCAGTCATAGCCTTATGAGAGTTGCTCACAACATATCAAACCATCACCTTCATCAGGGATAGCAGTGATGAGCTGCCATGATTACTACCCACTGAATTCGTCAGCTCCCAACAGGGTACATAGGTATATAATAATCCACCCAAAATCTGAGCAAACTGTTCTACAAAAACTACACATTGAGTTTCTGTTGCATTTCTGGAAGCAACCAAAAGACTAAGTCATGATGTTGGCTAGCACTCAAGGGACATAGGGTCACATAAAATTAGGGTAAACAAAGTACAGATCATGACCAAAAGGCACACTGAATGCACAACTTAGATAGAGTTACAGGGCATCCAAGTGAATATGCCCCATAAGCATTACTACTGCACTTAGAAATTGCATGAGTAAATCAAAATTGACTGGAAATTTAGTTGATCTAATGTCTCACTTATCAGCCCTTATTTCTGAAACTCCAAAACAGTGCACTAGGGATTCTGCATTGATCTTGTCTTCTCCAACTCACTGCTGAGAATATGGTTCATTAGTGTCTGGACATTGCCATTCATGGCCCTGCAGCACCCAGCACGAATACCAATGTGAAAAAACCAGCTTGAGGGCAGAGCACATATACAAATTAAATTATCCTTACACAAATACCAGATTGAGCATGGACTTGATGGAATTTGACAGTATCTATGGGGGTTTTCTTTTACCTCCTAGCCCTGCGCCGAGGGTCTCTCTTATTATCCTGCAGAACAAACAGAGGAGAAGACTTCAGTCAGAAGATGCTCTGGTGATCGTGTTGCAGCATTGATTTCACATGCAAGGCTTCCTGGCAGATGTGCTTATGTTTAGATGTCCTCAATCTCCTCGCCATCGTTGGAGCATGAGTGGACACTCTGAAAGTTTATCAACCAAATCAAACACATTATAACATCTAAATCTCATCAATGATGCACACACCTGGCCGTCCAAGTCCTCGTTGCCTGGAGAATCCTGAGATGAGTAAAGCTCTATTTCTGCGAAAAAGGCTTCAAGCACAAATGCTGCTACCTGTAGCCATCCAACAGACTAAATTTATGCAAGCTTCTGATACACATGTACCTTACAAAAAAGTGGCATGCAGAGGGTTGCTATCTCTTTCAATGTGAAAAGGAGCCTAGATCAAAGCATGATGTGTGTACAGTCACCAACCCACGAGATTTTCATACCAGGTTGAATAGGAAAAGGACACCAAGGACATAGAAGCCCCAAAAGTAAAAGACTGTCCACCATTTGCCTGTCAACTGTGCATAGCCCTGCAATAGCCAACCAATTTCAATGTTTCAATAACACACATATACACAGATACCAAGACTTAAGCAGTGTACCTGACAATCCTCCTGAATCCCAAAAGCAATGCACCACTAGCAACATGATTATTAGCATACACAAACTTTGTATCTAATTTGAATCCTGCAGAAAATTGTAGACTAGGTAATTGACTGGTATTTGCTAGAACATACTATAAATTCTGCTGGATAGAAGTGAGAACATACATCCATCCATACTTGCCAGTTGCCCAAAACAAGTATATTGAACAGAGTGACCATGCCAGATGGAAAGTCATTGAAGTTGTTGACCATATAGCTGTATGTGGTTAAGTTCTTATTCCTCTTGCACATAGATACCCACTTCTCAGATGCAAATGCAGCTGAAGCATATCAGAGCACCCATAGGCCTAAACTAGGGATGAAGCAAGTTTCAGCTAAGAGACAAACTGTTATGATACTCAAAGAGTCAAATTGGAGGGGATACTCATTTATGGCAATTTCACTACCAGGTAGCTTAGGATTTCCTGCATAGACAAGACCACCAAACACCTGCATAACAACCACTTCTTTGCATTATCAGGATCATATAAGCACCAAAAGCATAGTTATGAGGAGCACAATGCTACCAGCAGAGTTCAAAATTGTGCAGCCACCCAATTGGCTGCACAAATGCATAGATTGTTCAGTTACACATTGATATAACTCTGCAGAGAAGAGAAGATCTCAGGATCAAACAGTGGGAGAAAATGTAAGGTTGTGTAGCTTCATGAGCACAAGTTGTGGTGCAAGAGTTACCACTGCATCCAAATCATCTGTAAGAGCTGCATCAAGAATTCCTGAAGGGCTTGGATGCTCAACAGAAGAATCCAAACTGGTAACTAGACTTTTGACTTAATAGTCTGAGCCAGTCTCTCGATTTTTGGATACATGGCAGTTATGGGGCACTCCTATATTGCCTTGGTCATTGTACTATTTCTAGAAATTTCCATACCATTTGCCCAGGTTGTCGAACTGTGGTCTTTACTACTCTGAACTGAAAGGGTTGCAGCATCCTAAGACATTTAAGTTGTTGGTGAGATGCCCAAACCTCTTTCAGCATTCAGATCAAAGAATGATGGCCATGACCAAAACAGAGTTGGGTACCTGATTGCCAAAGATGCAAAAGAGGCACATGGAGCAGAAAGTAACACCAAGATAAGGCATGACGCTGGGAATGAGCTTGAAAAAAGTTGAAACCAGGACTTTGTATTGCTTCACTAGCACCAATAGTCGTGTCAAACGCAGCAACCGTGCAATCAAGAGATACCGGATCCTGTTACATTAACAAATAGTATCAACCAGCAGTGATTTCAGCTCTTTGCTAGAGAGTGTCTATCAATACACCCATAGAATACAACCTTATATCTGATTTCTAGTTTATGATCACCCAACATGAAAAAGTATGTTCACTTTTCATATTGGGTCTGCACATGGCAATATACAGTATAATGTCCACTGAGCTGTCATCCCTGATTGTTGGCTTCACAATACAATTGCAGCGAACAGTTACAACAAGCTATGCACCTCAGCAACTATATGGATTTCTGTCCAGAAGACAGTGACATGTCTTTGTATCAACACAATCCATCATTGAACTCCAGTAAATGAAATTCACACAATGATATAACAATGCCACAAGTTGCAATGAAGTTTCCAACAATTGTAATAAGAAGGTCCAGGAAAAGCTGGTACCACTCCTCATTGTTAGATTGACTGGTTGGTAAAATAAATGTCAGAGTCTCCACCACCACTGCCAACAGTGCATAATCCAAGTCAGCTATCACAACTCATCCAGCAATTCATCAATACTACAGCATGTGCATTTCTGCACAACAATCCTTTTAGTTCTGAAGAAATGTGAGGATATGAATTTGAATGCAGAGACCTGAATCCCACTTTGACAGGTGATTGGATCTGATTTGACTCACCGACAGTCACAGTGATCACAAAGTCAAAACGGTTCTGATCTGAGCGCCAGTAGTTGTGGAAACCATACGCCACAACTTTAAGAACCATTTCCACCACATATAGCCATCCTGACCTCACATTCCAACAATCCATTCCACAAATGACTGGAAGTCTTGACCATTTGGAATGGTCAAAATTTCCTTTTCATAGCAACATACTGAGTTCCAATGCTACAGTTTTCAAGTGGAAGCACCTTGAGCAAACAGTTAAAAGAAGAGGTGACTTCAAGGCTGCCTGCAGTAAGTGACATACCCAAAGCCAACTCCACATCCTGCCATATGTACTGTGATGAACTGTTCTGTATGTCCAACTGAAATCCAATCCAACATCCATAATGCACTTTAGATAAAGATTTAACTTAAAAGGAGTAATTATTAGATACCACTTGTACCTTTGTGGCTTGCATCTGAAGCTCTCTAAAACTTGTTTATCACCACAACACTGCCCTTACACTCACAGGATTGTTCAATCCATGCTCCCATTTTGACAAGATAGAACTCTTTTGTGTTTTGTCCTACCATGATCCAATTAATGCACAAAGAATAACAATCAAAGAGGAAGTGGAACATACAGTGGTTTCAATAATAACTGTCACCAGATTGGCCAACAGCATGCCCATTATTATGTACTCAAAGTGCTTGCTCCTGACAAATTGCTTCAGTTCCTTGAAAAATTTTGAGTTGTATATTGTGGGGAAGTGCTCTATATAAGCTGGCTGTAACACCCAGTTCAAGATATCCCAAAGATCCAGTGAATGATTAGTGCCAAAGACCACTGGTCTGTGTACAAATCCCAAAACCTGAATTAAAAAAAAATACCTGCACAGCTTCACTAAGGCACCATGTTTCCACAAGACCAATTTTGAAAACTAGTCTGTAATTAGTCTCTGGACACAGGCTATAACACTGAAATGCAGTGAGCTCACCTCTTCTGATTTCTCAAACTTTAAGGATATGGCACTGCAGAGGTCTGCAAACTCCTCCTTGTTGATCTGGAGAAAATGGAATAGGCCCTTTTAATCCCTCTTCATCAAAGTTGCAACTTTAAACCAGCAAGGAAATCAATTAACTAGAAGAGTTGCAAGAGTTGCAACTTGCTGTATTCCTCATGATCACCTTGAAGTCTCCACTATCATCCAAGGCATAGAAGATGTCCTGCATATCCTCATCTGCAATTTGTGGTAATGTCCTGCAAACATCACCATTCCAACCAAAATTGAAGATCTTGAGCTCTCTCATTATAGACCTGGCCCTATGAGATACAGCTGACATTTAAGTGTTGAGGTGAATTATATAGTATCCATGTGAACCTTGCATGGTTCATGCAAAACTTTTTATGTAAAGAGTATGTTTGTACCTGTATGTATTCAGCTCCTTGAAAAGTTGTGCACATTGCCCAATTTCCAAATACCCTTTAGACTGCACGGCAAAATAGTGGGAAAAGCTTAAAATTCTTGCATATGCAAAGCTTTCCAATTTTAGCTCATGTAGATGCCACTAAAACAGTGAATTGCAGCACCTTTCAGATTCATTCTGTTGAAGATGATTATAGAATGCATATCACTAGTCTTTTGGAAAGTGGAATACATGAGAACACCTGTTCATCAAGAATGCCAAAAGCAACATTTAAGCCCTGTTGCCGCTTGTTGTCCATCTCTACCATGTTTTTGGCAAGCTGCAAGACAAAACATGTTATTCAAAACATGAACCCAAATTATTCAATCTTTCCATTAGAGTTTTCTAAACTGGCAGAGCTTGCATTCAGAAAGATTTTCAAATGTATGCTTTTTTGCCAAAAAAAAAGAGAAAGCAGACCTGGCCCTTAAAGCTGTCATAGACAACAGCAAGCACAAGATTTGTGATGAAGTACACTCCAAATAGTATGTACAGTATGAAGAACACACATGTGTACCGAGATACCCTGGAAAACAAAACCCTCAACATTTGAAGTTAGGTGTTCTAACAGCTACAGTTACTGTAAATAAACATTGTGCATTTAACAAAAATTGAAACCAGAGTAATTATATGAAGAAAGTGAAGAGAGTCATACTGGTATGCTGGCATCCACACATCAGGATTGTTTGCTGTTGTGAAAAGAATAGACATCTGGTACAGAGTAGTGCCATATGATGTGAACACAGTCTTCCCCTGAGCTGTATCCTCAAACAGCACATATGCCAGCCAGCTTGAAAACAGCAGAAATAGCAGCAACAATGCCTGCCACAAGGAGGGACTCAAGCATTTTACAACAAGAAGCAGAATGATTCATCCTTTAATAAAGGATGTAGCTTGTCATTTCAAAACTCCTTCCCACTAGCAGTAGGTTTCGAATGTTGTCAATATATGAACAGACTAGCAACATTTGGCTCACCGCAATATTAAGAAAGTCTGGAATGATGCCCATCAATGTCCTCATGCAGTCCCGCAGTCCTCTGCAATACCCAAAACTCATATCCATGAAATTGCAAAGAAAACTCCACAATAACCATTTGAAGGTAACCATTATGTCAGTTTTGGCCAAAGCCTACACAAATATGAGAATAATGAGTGTCTTCACAACCATGTGAGTGTATCTCATAAAGTATTAGACCATCACACTTATCATGAGTTGCAGTGACTAGCTAATATTACTCCCCACTGGCTTTATCAGCTCCTGATGGTGGGTGTAGACAGTATACAAATACTGTCAGCTAAAAATTCCAAGCAAATGATTACACAAAAAATCTGAATCCTGAGTTTGTGTCCCTATTCTGGAATTGACATAGAGTGCCGGTCATGATGTTAGCTAGACATAGCTAACCAAAATGTCAATACTTCTAACTCACACATTCTCATGTCAGAATTGAAACTTCCTGAAACAACGATTTGCCAAGACAACTTGCCATCTCAAGCAGTGTCCTTAGCATATTAGTATGATAGTGCAATGCTGAAGTTTCCAATGTATGTCACATGGAAAATAAGGTGAAACAGGTATTAAATCAGATGAATGGACTGAAAAAAGTGAGTCCAACCATGCTGACTGTACCTGATGCTCATGGCCACAATTATGACTCTGATATATGGAGCCAATCTGAATGGAATATTCTCAATGGGACCCCATGGAGCCACATAGAATGCATTAAATATGGTGTCTGCTGCTAGTAACACAAGCAATATAACCTGCACCCAATACAAGCTTGAGAATTTTATTACTCTTCAAACTGATTCCACCTTACCAACAGTTTCTGTTTCTCAGTTTGCAGGTCAGTGTCAATCTATGAACATGTTCTCTGAGAACCGAAACATTATAAAGCAGACCAGAACCAGTGCTGTAAGAAGTCAGCACTGAAAACTTCAGACACACCAAGAGAGCTGCAGCTGTCATTTGTGGTGGCCACTTACTTACTTTGACATTGTCAAGTCGAGACTTCCAGAACAGCTTGTTTCCTGTGAAGGTGATGGGGTATAATGTGTACACTGCAAGTACTATCCAAGAGACTAACTGCACAACACCTTGAACAAAAAAAGAGATTATGCACTAATCCAGATAGAAAACAACTGCAAAACATCTGTCTGTGTCTGAGCAGATATCTGCTCTCCAAAGACTCCTGCTCCTCCGCCTTAGATGAAATGAGCTCAAAGTGATTTAAACAGACAGACAACAGTTTAATTTTTCAAACCTCAAGAATGAGAGACTGTGTCCGTGTCAGGTAAGGCAATCCTCCCAAGTAAAATTTCTCTCTGTTCCCACAAGGGTCCGGAAACTCCTCTTTGCACCATAAAGGCACCTGCAACATCAAATCCACACAAATGCACATCTGTAGATGATATTTTTGCTTGCATTTGTTCACAATGGACAAACTATGGGGTTCATAAGACAACAACCTCCTTCATAAGAGATCCAAGAGATATTGCCATTCAAACTCCTCCTCTTCTTAAGGTTTTGTGCTGCTGCAACAAGAGAATCGATGATAGGAGAAGAAACTTTTATGAAGGCAAGAAGAAGATGCAACCTTACCTCGAAGAAGTTGAGCAACAGCAGGACTGCCATGTCCAGCGACCACAAGAGATCAAGTCCAATGAACCAGAAGTACCATTTGGCTGCTTGCTCGAAATTGGACTGCTCCAAGACCTCCAACGGCAATCCCATTCCATCTTCTGCCTACGAACATGACATGGGGCAGAGGAAAACGCACATTAAGGACTGACTGACGCAGGAGTTCGTCTGTTCAATGGCGGTCAGCAAATGATTCTGCAAGTGACAAAGCATAACAATTTCCTCGGAAATCTTCATCGCGTACCTGATCAACCATTGCGGCCGCTTTCTGGTACTTGTCTCCTGCGGTAATCGCAACTACTCTGCGCCCCAACACACTGGACTTTCTCTCCTCTTTCGAGTCACGTCGCCTGCTGCTGCCACTCGGAAGTAACGATTCCTCCATGATTCTTATTCACACCTGCCTCTGTAACAGCTGTTTCTCTCACAAGCTTCCGTCACAGAAAAAACAAAGTTTATGACACTCAGTAGCCGGAGGGAGAGAGGATCCAAGGTTTCAAGAGCTTCTGTCACTTATTACGGTGCAGAATAGCGCATCTCAAACGGCTAATGTCGCTGAACCCTTCGAAGCTTATAAGAGCATCTAAGGACTTCTTATTGTCAAAAAAACAAAATCACGAAGTGCGTTCTATTCCAGATTCGGAGCCCTGCTGCGCACCTTCAACGGCTTGTGTAGCGAGCAACAAATCTCTGAAACGTTCAAAGCTTAAGAGCATCTAAGGACTTCTTTTTTTTCGGTCACAAAACAAAATCAAAAAGTGCGTTATGTTCCGGATGCGGAGCACTGCGCATCTTCTTCAACGGCTTATATCACTCACAACAAATCCCCTAAAACCTTCAAAGCTGAAGAGAATCTAAAGAGACTGTTTGTTTGTCACCAAACAAAATCACGAACGAGTGTGCGCAAACTCGGAAGCTCAAGAAAATGTTCGTAAAGGACACAGAACACAATCCCTGAGCCTGCAAAAAATGTTGTACAGTCGACGTGCACAAAACTTGAAGAAGCTGACAAAATTCATAGCATTGCGGAGAAAAGAAAGAGGCCAAACTTATGATTCAGCAACATTTTGGTGGCGGAAGAAGCGGCATTGAATGCGGCGGAATCCGCCAGATGTTCAGAAAACAAGCATGATGAGTCAAAAGCAAAGCAAAAAAAGGAAGAAATGCGAAAATACCTGACTTGTTCTGAGAATGAGCAAAAAAGCACAATAGAGGAAGTAACATTACTGCCCAAAGCCAACGAGGACATGCGTACCTCGATTGTACTCCCTTGTACGTGTTATATGTACACTGCCTCCCTTCCATGATGACGATGACCATGCCATGCGGATGGCTTATGCATGAGCCTACAGCTCCCGCTTAGAATGTTGATTTGAACATGGATGAATTGTTTGCATATATTATAGTGTTGATGTGGATGAATGTCATCCATTCATTTGGATGAAAATGAATGGATGCATGGTCCAACTCATGGATGAAATTTATTCATTTGGAATGAATCCAACCGGCATTGGTATTGAAATATTTTACATCGACCTTTGTAAGGGGTTTCCAATAGGGTGCATTTATCGTAAGGAAAGTTTGTTGAGATAATGAGTATGTTAGATTTGAAGGAGGCAAGGTTTGCAACACATAAACACATAGAACATGTCTACAACTCAATGAAGGAAATTTGCCTCAATGCATTAAACTTGCCATGAGTTTTTTTTTTTTAATACATGTGCATGGACTTTAAAATTGTTTTGTTTTACCAAAGAATATATAAACTTATTAGTGAAAACCGACCAATAACATTGGCACAATTTACAGACATGCAAAGAAAAACAAGACCAATTTGCCAAAACAAACAAAACACTTCAATCTCCCCAATCCTTGAAAGTTAAAAAAACCATTGCACACATGTCCATAGACCCAAAATCATCATGTGGGCTTGAAATCATCATGTGGGGAAATGAAATGTTATTCTTCTACATCATTGAAAGGCTCCCCATCATCGACACTAAAATCTATGTCCAAAAACATTTCAGCCCACGTAGCTTAACCATGCAAATTTCAAAAGCTCTATCTCTAGATGCCATGAAGTCATTATAAATATCATTAGCCTCTTGTTGAGTAGAGTGTAAAGCTTATTACTCCATATGCATAGGCAAAAAGAAAGATGAAGGTGGACTTGGGGGTAAATTATCCATGTTGGACTGCACAAGCCCATGGCTCTTGAAACACCACACAAAAAAAAAATGTCAACAATAAAAGATTTACATTTGATGACAACAACACAACGACAATAAATACCAACTGGGTTCTATTGCAAATAAGGGACATACTCATGATGAAGGCCTATTGAGGTTCAACCCAAACTTGTGAGCCACCTTGGGAGCAACTGGTTCCAATGAGTGTAAAGGAGGTTGGCTAATGGATGGAGTAACCAAAGAGTGCACCACATTGCCAACATTATGTTGTAATGCAAACAAACACACAACATATAATGTTTGGTCACCCTTTATGCCAAACACATGATAGCCTGATGCATGTGCATCAATGAAAGTGGCTTTCACATCACAAATGTTCAAAACGTGCATTGTTTTAATTTTCAAAGGAAGAAATTATGAATCTATCCTAGTACTAAAAATAAGAATTTAAAGAAAATTTTAAAACAAGCATGTCCCAATTGTGATATATTTGAGAACTAGGAAGTGAACATGTATTTAGTAGCACTTGCATAAATGCATGACTATGATCTTGTGCACCCTTCCAGACTTCTTGTGGAGTCTTCATAGGCAAAACACCATCGAAAATGTGATTGTAGATCATGTCCAACTCTATTGGATTTAAAAATGGGTCAACTAGTCAACCATACTCTTGAAATTTGAATGATCCCTCAGGCTCAATCAAGACATTTGCACAAAAGAACAAAGTTTGCCAAAATAAACCACATCAATCCAATTTTAAATTCCAATAAATGCATTCATGAGATTGAAAAAATTAAAATTAATTTGGTGGAAATCTTGGTATCACCTTTCCTAACTTAATGTGCATAAGGATGTTGTTGATGCATGTATATTCTTTGGCTAGGATCGAAACCTTATTACCCCATGCAAAAGAAAACAATTCCATGGCAGATGCATCATCAAAACTTTGCAAGAGAACCAAACACCCATTGTCATCCAACAAATCATTAGCCATTGAAAAAACATATATACTCCCAATAATGTTTGTTGAATGCATTCCAAGGGGGCACTT
>Ga0116230_10002002_pt1 | contig 19641 bp, 15 predicted proteins | sample S1TSphfallax_3_FD_88678 | JGI IMG/M metagenome (GOLD analysis project Ga0116230, IMG submission 88678) | Host-associated microbial communities from peat moss isolated from Minnesota, USA - S1T2_Fd - Sphagnum fallax MG | ecosystem: Host-associated > Plants > Peat moss > Unclassified | place... | reverse complement strand
GTTCTCGCTGACTCTTGAAAGCCTTGAATGCTAGAAGATACAAATCCACATTCTCCATTCTCCAAAGAAGTTCTTGCTACAATCGGTTCAAGACTGGAGTCTTGAACACGTTCGATGTCAAACTCGAACAGGAGCTGCTGGTCGAAATTCCAACAGAGAAATGATCCTGCGGACTGATTCTTTGACTTCGAGGCAAGGTCAATACAGATCCCTCAAGTCTCGTTTCTTTCTGCAAAACACAATTACTCGATACACCAAGGGAAACAATGGTTCCTAGCATTAGACTTTCAGATTCCGTGCAAATTTTACGATCCGCATGAAACAATTCTTCCTGATGTTCTCTAAGGTCAACTGACCTGCAACCAGGAACAACGAGAGACTCATGAAAGTCGTCCATGAATCCTTCTTATGGTCGTCCACGAACCATTCCAAAAACAATTTCATAATTAACTATCTCATTCTCAAACGTAACTGCTTCATTTCTTTTTTAATAACAACTTCCTTTTCCTATGAATTTTTTTAATAGCTATCTCCCACCTTTTTATTAATTTTTTTTTCATTTTGTTGAACTTTTGATAAACTTTTATTGTTTGTGCTGAAATTTTAATAAAATCAAAAGTTGAAATGTCAAGTTTTGAACCCCAGATCTTCCTGTCAAAGTCATTAATCCTGCCTAACTTTAATTTCCAATGAACTTGTAAGTTCGGCATATTATTGTGTACTGGACAAGAATTCACATGTGGCCTTTCCCCAAATATGCATAATGGGGGGTCTAGGCAAGAGTCTGTCTACAGAATTGGCAGCAAATGTGAGTTTGCAATTTCCTCCCAATGGGGCTGTGGGAGAAGCCGACATAGGCATCCCTTCTTTAAACCTTCTGTGGAATGGGCAAGCGGCTGCTGAACGAGAACATTGTGAGAACGCAATCGGAATGTCATTGAAACATCATGTAAACATTGTGGGAACAATCATGGGAATGTGAAAACAAAACATGGAAACCTTTTCTGTAATATTTTTACTTCGGAAGATTATGCATAATCCTTTACAATTAGAAGATTATGAGACATAATCCTCTTGTCCAGGAAATCACAATCTGCTGTCCAAGTGACAACAGGGTTGAAGAGCACCAACTATACTCAGCCTACTATGTTTTTTAGCATGAATAGAAAAAAGGCCGTAGACATAATGTACTGTGGACCGAGCCCGTGTGCACCCACTGGCAAACCACAGAGAGTGATGGATGGTACATAGTGTACTCATGTTTTAAGTACTCACTTGGTACACATAACTGGATGTGCAAAATATCACTCCATTGGTAACATCCCATGGTGACACCTTGATTGTTTGGTGAGTATTAAGGAAATGATTTATACTCCAAATTGTTACAACAACAATTCCAAGGTCACCCCAAGATCCTTCCAAGTTCCTCTTGAACTCTTGGTCTCAAATTCCCCCACTAAAGCATTAGAGCAAATTGGTTATGCTGCTCTTGGTTTTGTATCATAAGCAATGGTCTGGTATAAAAAAAACTTGGTACTGAGGAGCTTATCAAATTGGAATGACCCATGGTGATACCAGTCTCAAACCATTCAAGCCCCCAATATGATCCATACCGAACACATTTCAAATGCATTGACATACACGTTAGACTTGTATCAATGCTTCACAAATCTGTAAAGCCAGTAAGTAACCCTCTACCCTTCTACACTTCAAAGTTCCATAAATGAACCCAACCTGAGGACCCAGGCTGGTATGCTCCAAAGCCAATACCGCACCAACACTGGTTCATGCTTCCACCTCAGCCACAACTTTGGACAGCTCCCCACATAACCTGAAAATGGAAAGTTGTTTGTTTACAAACTAATGTTGACGTAATATTGAGGTCAACTGGGGTGCTTCCTTGGGTTGGAAATATCAGCAAGAATGTCCAAACTTCCTTGTTGAAATAACACGTGCTCTGGGCTGAGCAGGTTGTAATTTGCTTTGTAATACTGCCAAGGTCAATCAATCTTTGGACCACCACCTGCCAGTTTAGTTAAACTGCAGGAGCATCCAAGTAGCCAATAAAATGATACTCAGACAAAACAACCTATGTCTGCATCATCGTGCTCCTCAATCCATGCACATGATGAGAATCCATAGATTTCAAATGTAAGTCATACTATTTTCCAGGTGTAAGTCCAATATCCATCTGGCCGATGAAAAAGCTGTCTGCCCATAGGCACTTCTTTCAGCTATTTCAATTTCTACTGTCTGACTTAGTTTGAGAAAACCAGAATCAACCACAGAAGACATCACGACTTCAAACCCCTGACCAAGCAATTGAGCCAAAAATTCCAATCTGCAAAATAATTTCATTGTTTTTTGCTGGAAATGTGAACAGGGACTTTGATGCAAGCATTTGTCTGCACAGTTAGGCCCAAAAAAGGTTGAAGAAGAAGTGAGGTTCCAGTGGAAAACCGTACAAATTTTCAGATGTGCGGAGCTGCAGAACAGAGCCAGCCAGGTTGAGGACCTCGAATGGTGGTCTTCCCATCACATCCTTCACAGTAATTGCACATCAGTCTGTGATCCAGAAATGAGCAAAACCATGTTCTGGGCCCTCTATCCGTGAAACACCACACACTACAATTATCACCTGAAGTATCATGGTGCTTGTCAAATGTTTCCTGCTATAAAAACCATTCTCCAAGATTAATAAAGAAGACCAACTCCACAGCCTTTGAATTTGCTAGACCTGGCAATCCAATTCTCCCATGAGCTAGAGTCGATAGGGGTTCTCCCACTGTAGAGATAATTGAATTGTAGGAAAATACACCATCAAAGATTTCTACCGGGTGCCTTGTTTTCAAACTTTCAAGAAACATACAGTCAGCTCAAAATATTAACACAAAATTATGTGAACCAAAACAATATACCAAAGGAATTGTCCAAAGCCCCTAATATTACTAATGTTCCCAAGGAACTAGGCTGGAATAAGAATGAGAATGGACAATCCAGAATCCGCAAAGATGATCTACTGCTACATAATCTCCCATTTCAATTTAGAAGAACTATTCTTCAAACATCACACAGACCCGACAGAGTGAACATTCACCAGTTTTTCATAGGCATTAGCAATTAAAGGAAGGAGAAATGATATGTCAAGGCTAGCTCACCTCAATTATCATGCCCAAAACACTCCCATGATCTTTTGGGGAAGACCCCCTGTGTTACATAAGCACTTGCTTCAGATGCACCATTTTTGCTGCCAAAAGCTTCTGAAAAATCCATCCACGACCAACAACATTCTTCAACATACTTCAAACATGGGAACAGTGCACTATGTAAGATTCAGAAGCCTGTCATGAAAGAAACCACTTCTACAAAAAGGCAACCAAAGAAAGTATTATCCTGAGAACGATCACTTTGGATGCAGCCTTTGTTGTGCTCTCCTCCAAAGAGAGAAGGAGATATCTCAGAGATATCTTAACAAGCTAGTGAATACATTTGTATGTATGTAATGATTTTAGACCTGACACTCGATGAGAGTGCCTCCTGACTGCACCAAGTCATCAACAATGACAACTTGATGCCCCTGTGGCTCTCCTCCCTTCAGCCTCACTATGCGGTTGTTTCCATCTCTCACCTGTGTGCCGACGATCTGGACACGATCACACTTGCTCTTAGTCCATACATACTCAATGTCCTGCTTGCAGTCCATTGAGTTAATAGAATTTCAATGACACCACCCATATTGGTATCTGGACACGGTCGATTGAGTGCAATACAGTTGGAAAATGTTGAAGTTGCTTATGGAAGCGTTTCCATGCTCCTTCGTCTGGAAATGGTGCACTTATCTGCAACCCTTACGGGAGTTAATTCAACAAGCGACAATCATTTCATGTAGATTTTTTTAATTATCGAGTCCTGCAAAACAGCCAAAAATATCGTGGAATAATGGAATTTGACAATAAAAATGAACTCACATTGTTTGCGTCTGGGAGCTGATGCAAACGATGTTTGAGCAAGGGGATGCGACTCTCAAAGCATGGAAGCGAATTGTCCCCAAAGTAGAACCTTTCCAGAGACCATTCAATATCTTAGACTGAGAAGAGCACACAAAGATAGAGATGCACAAAAGTAAGAAGAAGATGATCGGTAACATACATGGAAAACATGCAAAATATGGTTGTAGAGGCTTAGAAGCTGTGACATGCTGGCAGGCAAAGGCTTACTTGAAGTGCATGAATGTCAAATATCATAAGGCTCGTTGGATCGCCCCTAGAAATGGGAATATTGGAAAGGACCCGGGCTAAAGTGAAAGCGGTGGCAATGTCGCCCTCATCTTCCATATGCTCCAAGGTTCTTGTGGGAAAGAAAGGCAACGCAAGTGTGAAGGATGAGACAAACATGCGTGGCAACGCATAGATGATGGATAGCGGCTCAAAGATGACTCCTGGAGAACTGAAAGATGCCAAGAATGCCGCATGCTAACTACATATTCCATGGGCATTTGGTAGGGAATCCATTTGCAAAGGTCCTGCAATGACGAAAGAAGCTCTTTCACATTGAAATGTGCAAAATCCTAAACCCTAAACCCTGCACATTTGCAAAAAGTTTTGTCCTAAACCACTATTCCGGAGTGAAAGCTGTCCTACCTAACCAGGTCCGATGAAAATCATCGTCACTGGAATATTTGTTTGGGGACTGGTTCTCCCCTTGATTACACACCCTAGTGGGAGTGCCCAGAAGCCCAAAGCTCGAAAGGAAGGAATTCCATAAAGACCTCTATTTTCAAAAACCTCTCGAGTTTCAATTTTATTTTTTTGGGTGATTCATCTATCAAAATGGCCCCTTGTAATTTTTTTTTTAAAAACCAGAGTTGAGAGGCAGCCCGTGTGATGAATATAGTAGAGATAGGTGAATGTGGGGCAGGTACCTAATTTTATGCTTCTATCAATTAGTGAGCAAGGATTTTAAAATAAAATAAAATAGAAGGAGCCATTTGATTGGCCCATCAACCATATTTTTGAGAGATGGGGCTTCCCGCAGCTTCCCTACACCTAGAATAGAAGTGTTATTGTTGTACAAGTGCCTTTGAGACCCTGCCCCTTTGGCTTTTCAATTTATATACATGGAAAGGTTGAATTTTGGGCAAACAATATGAGATAAAACTGAGGTGTTATTGAGAACCTCTTTGAACACAATGGGAACTTGATGAAACACCCCTTGGGGAAAAAAGAAATAATAAATAAATAATCTGTCAATATTTCAATGAAATTGTGTCCCTCCCCAAAGCTGAAAACCTGACACAATCAAAATAGAAATCAAACAGTTATTTTAATACAAATTCTATAAATTATCTATTGATTAAATATATGGCTAAATGTGGGGAGATATAATAAAATATAATAAATTATCATTAACAAAAAATTCAAACATGAAAATATGTTTCAAATAATTAATTTTATTCAAAATAACTTTTTTTCTTTAAACATATTGTTGTTCACATTTTTAATAGCAAAACTCAAATGCATTGTTAGCCTATTAATATTTTTTTTCAATATTTGAAAAATGTTTACATCTTGAAAAAATCTTGTAAAATGAAGTTCAAATTTTCATATGGACATAATATGAGAAAAATAATAATGCCTAAACAAAGAAAAACCTTCAAGGCCTTGTTAAATGTATTAAATTGCAAGATTTGAAGGTATTTTCATTCAAATTAAGTGTTTTTTTTCCTTCATTTTAAAAAAAAATGTGTACGTCTTGGAAAAATCTTCTAGAATGGACTTTAATTTTCTTTCCATTAAACATTATATGAGAAAGATAATAATGTTTATACAAAGAAAAACATCTTGAAAGCATTGTTGAATCATGTAATATAATAAATTTCAAAAGAAAAATTTAAGACTAATAGAAAACATTTGACATAATGAAACAACTATAAATATGGTAAATAAAAGGTCAAGCAAAAGATTTTATTCAAAAAAAATTGTGTATGGAAAAGTTTGTTTTTGCAAAAACATTTGCAAAAAACAATAATCTTCAATCTAGAATATACACATTGGTGGTAGGTGCAAATTTGATTCAAATTTGCTTTACCTCCTAACAAACAATACAAATTGTACACATAATAACACTTGAATTACATACAATCTGCTATTTTAAACCATCCAATTTATGTTGCAATTGTATTCACACACTCTTCTCATTACTATTTTGGTCCCATTATTTCCCAAATTTTGGATTATTCTTTATAGAATCAATTTTTTTATTAAAATTTAGTTATTGCAATTTTAAAAACACAACAAATTCAATCAATTTTTTTAGTTTGGGGAATAACAAATGTTTTAAAAGAGGTTTATAATGGGCCAATCAAAATGGCTCCTTACAAAGGGAGATTTTCTTTTGATAACTCCCCCACCCCATCCCTCATTTTTAATGGTGGTGCCCCCCAAATAATTAATACAAGATGTCATACTATGGTGTTCCACTACCAGCATTTGTTGTCAAAATAAGGCAAAATGGAATGAATTGAAGTGTTCCATTACCTCTGTTTGTTCAAAAACATTTTTATTTATAGTGGTTCACATATGGAATTATTTTATTGCTTTCATTTCATTGAAGGAAAACAAAACCAAATGGAAATCATTAGATTGTTGTATCGCCTCCATGTTTTTAGAAAAATTAAACAAAATATAGCAAATGGAAGTGCTCCATTGCCTTCATTACCCCTCCAACAAATAAAATCCATTAAGAATGAAATCCATTGAGGTGTTCCATTACTTCCATTTGTTCAAAAACAATTTCACTCATAGGACTTGAGGTGAGGAAAATATAAGTGGAAAACCATGTAAATGGAAAGGCAAGTAATTCAACAACCTTGGATTCCCATAACTTTCAATAAAAGTTTTATGACAAAAAGTTCATTGCTTTCTATTGAAGATTTAGTTTGATATGCAATGAAAAATATTCACAAACATTAAAATAATATTATACTTCACATCTTTCTACCATAGAAAATAATTATATATATTTTTTAACCACATTCAAGGTTGGGGTACATAAAAGGAACATCTCATTCCAAAAAATAAAATATATGTGGGTGCAAAAAATGGACATTATCTGATTTTTTAACAAAACTTTTGCACTTCAAATTTAAAAGTATGTCATTTTGAAAATGTCATGGAGTATTGCATTCCATTTTGGTTTATACTTGAACAGTAAATTCAAAATTTGTACAATTTATTTTTATTATTCATTGTAACACTTATTGGTTGAAAAAATAAACATACATATCCCCCTTTCATTGTTTAACATCTCAAAACATTCATTATTCTTCAAGATGCAAAACATAGGACAAAACTATGTCATGGTTCATTATTGTGTCATTTCAAAAGGGGGTGAATGTCTAAGAAGAAAAATAACTTTGTGTAATTGAAGATGCTAGGAACAATAGGAGAGTTTTATAATCCATTGAACATGCACTCTTCTATGTTCAAAGCAGAAGATCCAATTTAACAAAATTTGGAACTTATGTATTTTGGTTATTAAAATGTCGTTGGAGTTCCAACATTTGTCAATTACAAGACCCTTCTTCTAGCCTCCATGTTGTTTCCTTATTCACCTAGCAACCAAATCTATCTACCAACGCATGCATATGCAGTATGGAAAGAACACACCACCATTTGAAGAGAAATATGCCAATGGTTAGGTTCTTGTTAAAGGACATCAAAAGGAGGGTGGGTTTTGGATGTGATGATACTTTTGTGTACATGTTATGATGCCTTTGACATCTAGCTTCGTGGTGAACTTTCCAACACACTATTGAGAATTAAGAGAGTGCACTTTGGAAAAATCAAAGGTGTATTCCTAGGGAACAAACGCTATGCAATAATGAAATCATAACCCCATCACCCTTTTCCTATCACGCCCAACCACCATTGGTAACCTATAATCCTCAAAACCTCCCACCCACCCCCCAAAGACAAAAAAGAAAAAAACACAATCAACAACACATCCTACGAACAACTATAAAAAAATATTTTGCAAAAAAATGTCTTCAAAAGCTCTTTACAATGAAAGGAGGACGAGAAAGAAAAAATTATCACAACCCAAGCTTTAGGCTCATGATGAAAGCAAGGGTTTACAAAGGTGTGAGTTGAAAATGAAGCTTGGGAGTCACATTTCATGCTCCCAGGAGTGTAAGAAAGTGTGAGGGAATGAACACACACATTCCCAAGTGGGTTCCCACTTTGGGAGTTGAAGTCTAGATGGATTCTTGAATTTTCAAAAAGTAATTACATGGGGCAAAACTCATTGGGTTGAAAAAAAATTTATACCATTGGAAAGCTCTTGAAATGTAAATGTCTAAAGTGGGCTCACATGACCCATTTGAGTACTTAAAACATAATTTATGGCCAAAAGAAGGGCCAGGAGTCAAAATGCCAATTTGACTCCCAACCACTAAAAGTCAAGAATCACCTTGATTTATTTATGTGCAGGTGGCGTGACACCTATCGTTGGAAAGTTGTCAACAAGGGCTACAACTTTGCTTCAGACCTCCTTTCAATTGGAATTTGCACAAAAAATTATGGGCCTCCAAAGTCATAAGAGTCCCAATTTCAAGAATTTCGAAACTTTCGATTTGGGAATTCGAGACAAAATGACAATTTGGTGCAACCCCTATGGCCAAGTACAAAGCATATTATAAGGGGGAAGCTAGTGGTTTCCCCCAAGTCCTAATCGTGGTGAATCTTATGAATCTATGTATGCCCATGGCTCATTCGTGCACCAAAAGTGTTCTAATTCCACACTAACCAACTTGTTATTTGGTTTGTGCAAGTTTGTGTGAATAATTGATTCACTTGTCGTTCATCTTAATCCCCTTTTTGGAGCTCCAACATGCCCCTCTACCCCCAAAGTGTTACGAACTAAGGAGTGTACCCCAACTCCTTCTTCTTATGTTGTTTTCACTTTAGGATTCGAAGTTGAGTCTGTCAAGGAGTTTGGGGGTGGATCAGAAATCACAAATATAGACCAAAATTGTTTTTTTCTTTAAAAAGGTCATACTTAGGTTCCTAGCCAGGGATTTAAACCATTCCAGAAAAGAAGAGTAAAAAGGGGATTTCAATTTTTGCAACTCTTCTTGCTAATGTTGTGTCCAACATGCAAAGCAACAAACTTTTGTAGTGCCATAACTCCACTTGCCAAATCATACCTAATTAGAGCAAACGACTGATGGAAGGTGTTCTTCCTCCATCTCACGTTGTTGTTTGAATGCCCATCACATCTAAGCTCTCCATTACAATGTTATGACTCCATATGTTTATACTACTAGGTTGTAGTTTGAAAAATTTTGATTCTACATGGTGTTTACATGTTCATTAAGGTCCATAGGCAATCGATCCAAAGGAAAGGCTTTTGCAGGATGACTATCCAGAGAACTAACAAAGATCAATGGACAAAGAAGGAGGCCGAAGGAATGATAGAGGCAAAGCTTAAATTTTGACAAGGTTTTTTACAATGATTTGAAGTCTAGGTCAATAATGATGGCATGCAAAGATTGGGAGCTTGGTAAGAGCTTTTTGAAGATAAGCCGAATAAATTGAGGTGAAATTAAGCATTCGATGCAAGCATCTTCCTAATGTTGAATAATTTATTTATTTTAAGGATTTCATTTCCACAAATGATATATTCTTAAATATTCCATCATTTTTAATTTTTTCCTTAAGAAAGTTTATTTCTAAAAATAATATAAATACTATTGAACTAGCTTAAGTTCTATTATATTAACATACACCTTTGGAATAAGCTTTCACCCCTTCGGAATTGTGTTGTTAACTGTTAATATAGAAGGCCTTGCATATATTATTGAAGGTGGTCTATTTATATGACATTAATAAAAAATTCCTTTCAAATGTGTTAATGTGATATGTTCATGTTTGCAATGTTAATTCTGTGATTAACCATTTGTGATTGCCCACTTGTTGATGCACCTTCCTTATACACATTTTATACATATTCAAATTATCTTGGACTATTTCCACCTTACAAGTATTTCATCGACATTTTAATGTAAAATCTGAACAACATGGTCATTGATGATGCAAAAACCCTTACTAATTGATGAATTTGTCATTTATAGTATAATAATATTCGTCAATGAATAGTATAATTTTTCATTAATTTTTGGAAACAAATGGACAATGTCACAATGTTATTCACTAACATGAAAATTACAATGCCAATGTCTTTTTTTGTAATTCAAAAAATTGATAGAATTTCTCATTTCAAACCAAAAAAATGTTTTAATGGTTTTACTATCTAATATCTCTTAATATCTCTCACAAAGAATAGGCAGAAATTCACACCAAAACAAAACTCCCATCCATGCTAAACTCAGCAATTTGGAGCACAAAGTTGGCTACCTTCCATGGCTAGGCACAAAGTAAGAAAACACCAATGAAAACTTGTTTTAAGTTTGTTTCCACTACAACCCAAATCCATGAACTTGTCAATACCAACTCATTACATAATTCCTACAATTGAGTGAATATTTGGGAATGTGCCATGGCAGTTGTGTGAATCACAAAGAGACAATTTTTCCATTGGAATGGTGAATTTTATGCATATTAGGACTAGTTTTTTTGTTATTTTTTTACTAAAAGTACGAAAAAAAATAATGTTCGATATGTACATAGTTATTGAACCCTTCTACTTATCCACTATAATGTTTAAACTTCAAACATTGAGAGTAGAATTCCAATTATCTAACTATTCAACTTCTAGAAATGGGATGCTAGAAGAAGTTTTACCCAATGACAATAGTTGATATGTACTTGGGTTCTCACTTCATAAACTCTTCAATGCACTGAAGGTTATATATCTTCTATGAGTTGGGGTCCAGTTGCCAAAATAACCTCCATAAGTTGAAGGTCATTGCCAAGTGTGTAATCTGCACATAGTTCAAAATTATTCTAGAAAAGGTTGGCCAAATTTTTCAAGGTTTCATTGTATAGGTTTTTATATGCCTATTGCACATGCCAATTCAAAAATTTGAGTATTATTTCAAATAACCATGATTGCACTCCAAACACTTTAGATGTCTGAACAACCTAAAAGTCAAAACCAGATTCTATTGGGAAGGTGCAACAACCAAAACTCCAAAAAAAATTTGTATTAATGAAAACTTTTCATATAGAACAATAGTCAACAACATGCAATGCAAATCCACATCAAGCTGCATCTTCACGATTTTACAAAACAATGTCAACACTCTACTTACCGAGTTTTCAAGGTGTAGTATTTTAGTTGGTACACTTTTGACCTTGGTTGGAACAACTAGGTTGAATATAAGAGTCAATCCACATTCAATTAACAACAGAGACCCATCATGAATAACATCAAAAAATCTCCATGTATATTGAAATTTCATTCTCTTCCCAACACCACAACTTCAATATGAAAAATAGCAACACTATTAGATGTAATGAGCTTATGCATGTGACATTTCACAACAAACAATTTCACATGTTAAGTATGTGTCTTCAAGGTGTCCATTATTGTCACATGAATGCAAGAGAATGACAAGCAAGCATTTAAGAACTTGATTAACAAGGTTGACCATTAAAATCCTTCATGTATTTACTTTTAAACTAACTAGTGTTGACCAACAATGTAATGGCACCATGCCTCTGCATTTTCTCAGCCAACATAGCGACATACTTGGTTGGGTGGAACATGGTGAAAGTTAATCCAAAACAAGCTAAAAATGTGACAGTTTGCTCCTTCACACCATCCATTGTTCCTGCAACTTGGAACAAAATTAAGCTTAAGAAACATGATCTACTTGGGATAGTTCAACCACAATTTTAGTTCTGATTTCAAGCAAAAAAAAAGAGCCCAATACTAGAGTTTAATTGATTAAATCAAGTGCAAAGTACCATATATTATGAGTTGTTCACCACATACCATAATTGACAAAGCTTTTAGTAACTGAAAGGTTCACAATTCACCAACTGGGAGCATCAAAGTTTTTTGAAAGGCTTACGAAGGCAGTGCAACCATTAGTAAAATAAACATGGTATGTGTTATTGACAACTTGTTCTTTGGTGGCAATACACCGAAAGCATCATAGGCAAGTAGAATGTCATTCTTTGGATGGGGTCCAACTCAAAGTAACTTGAGGTTTGATATGAAATCAATGGGGTATGTTGCCCTTTTGTTTTCTACCCAACAAAAAAAAGGTTGGTGAATAAAACCAAGTGAGGTTATTATATTATTGAATTTTTATACATAGATTTTTTTTATTCTTTTGTAAACAGTTTTGAAAAAACATGCAAACACAAAAAACCAACCCATTTTATAGTGCTCTGATTTATTCACAAGTTTATAACTCTTGCTCCTAATGCATGAAGCTATCATCTATTTAATACATTAAAATTTTTCCTTTCCATGGAGATAATTTGCCACAATTGAAGTCTATGCACACTAAATAAAATTATAGATTTATCCAAGTAATCAACCTCTTTATTATGCTCTTCAAAAACAACATTCTCCAACATTGCCATACAACACCATACTTTACAACATTCAAAATTAACTTGGAAGAGCAAAGAAAATCCACATATACAAAACACCATAACATCTTTTTGAAACCAATAACATTCACTATATCATAACCTATCCTCAATTGATACAACACCAAAAGAGTAGTGAAGTCCAAGTAGTTTATATTTTCCCCCTAATAAAAAATTTACCAATGTTAAACTTGATTGCATTCTACATTTTAGGTTCATTGTCTCGTGATAAGTCAATGCACTTTGAAGAGCAACCTCCCTCAATGTTAAAGACACCAATCTCACTCTATCAATATTCATCATCACTTATAAGATAGCGGTTCAACAAAGGCAACATCATAAGGACATTGTTGATTATCCCCATCTCACACAAACTTAAATACTGGAATTGATGGTAGAAACAAATGTGGTTTACTCAACTCAACTTTGCAACCCAGAGTGCGCTTTCAAGTGAATGACATACCATGTAACGAAAAAGATTTTGCTCCTTTAGCAATTGTCCTCAGTAGTGAAGTCGAAATCATAAATCCTAGACCAATAATCATTATCAGGAAGTTGAGTGGGGAAGTCCTTATAGCTTGCACCAAGAGCCCTTGTTTTCTCCATAGTGATTTGTTACAATTTCTCATCAATCTTAAAGATAACATACTAGTATGTCTTTTTCCTCTTGAATTCTATGAACTTTTATTTGCATTCATCACTTACAAACATCCTTGATGCATGGTGATGATGATGGACAAACATCATATATCAAAATTTGCACTGCTAACAACAGTATAACAAATCTCACCAATACCACCATTCCTACTTATAGATTGTAGCTCCACAAAAAGACCTCAACACCATAATCTAAATACCCAAAGGACTTGTCATTGATAATGATCTAACACTACCAACCAGTGACAAGCTTTTAGTATCTTAATACAAATATTCAAAGTACATGTCATTGACAACAATCTACTAATGTCAAACAAGGAAAAGTTTTTTTTTGAATAACAAATAATAATAATAAATCTCAATTGTTTTAAGCTAAATCTAGATCTATATGGTTAGCTAAACACATGAATATGATTAATTAAGTTGTAAAATGTCTTGAACAAGAATTCAAACAAATATTTTTTGTTGAAAGATTTCAAAAACTATATACAAATGATGTGAAATTTGAGATATCATACACATTTGGTTTAACAATACAAATTCACAAGCTTTTATAATACTTGCCAAAGTAAATTAGACAATTTTTTTCAAATGTAGGGCTAAAAATTACAGTTTACAAGTTGGAGAGGAATCAACCAACACATTGGCACACAACTCCTCATCATCATCCTTTTTATTTTTCCCCATTGCTAGGAATGAATTCTCCACCATGGCAAGAAGGAACGAAGATGATATGGCATGGGTAATCATCACACAAAAAATCGACTTCCCACATACGTACATATGAGTTCACCATACTCATCATAACCACAACCACCTCGCTCCCAAAAAATTGAAAAGAATGTTAGAAAAGTCTACTTTCCAGAAGAATTAGAATTAGTTCCACTTCAAGGAGGTCCAAATTCAAAGATGGGATGACTTTCAAACCAATGCCACACAAAAAACCCTAGGGGGTAACACAAAGGGACACACATAGAGGGAGAGAGGGAGCAATGAAGGGAAGAGATCAAATGGGGGGGGGAAGGAAGGGGCAAAGAAACAATAGAAGAAAAAGGAGCAACAACTTACAGAAATCTTCCCGCAAGAAACAAAAGATAACCACAATGGACCCATTTCCCAAAATTGCCTTGTAAGTAGTGCTAGCACGTCCTTTCTTTAAAACCTTAGCCAAAGCTCGTAATAGATCCTCCTGATCAAAGTTAAGCCTTTGCCTTCAAAGAATACTAGTTTGTTTCAATCTTGTAATCCTTTTAGATGAATAAGGATGGAGTACGTAACTTTTTTTTTGTTGTTATTATTATTCAGGGATGATAACAACTTTCTCTACAAAAGACCTTCTACTACTACTACCCTTAATAATTTGATGTTTCTGCTTCATCTTCTTCTTCTACTCGTAGGCTTGTTTGTTGGTATTAACACAAAAGGAATGCGATAAAGATGATCATAATAATAATTAAAAAATCTACACCCAACATAGTGGCTACCACCACCTTAGGGGAATTAAACTTCTTCTTTTTTGCCGCATTGTGAAAAAATTGTGGTATTTGAACTACTAAAAGCTGGAGATTGGGAGTTGGAGCTTGTCCTACCAAGTCCAGCAACAAAGCGAGTGTAGGAATATGGAGAATGGAATTCGAACAACAAGGGATGGTGGTCGGTGATCCACAAAGACCTTGATTCCCAAGAGACCATGACGATAAGGGGAACTTGAACATGGTGCTTGGCACAAGCCTAGACAAGTTGTTGGCAATAGAGAACATAGTGAAGTTAATGAACTTCAACAAAAGGCATATCACCATAACAAAAGTTGTTATGAAAATCTAGGATATTGAGATAAGAAAAAACATTGATAGATTTAGGAATGTGTTCACTTAGATTGTTGAAATTCAAGTTGACATGCTTGAGATGGTGCCATAGACTCTAGAAGGAAAGCAAAGCACCCAAAAATCCATTGGTCTCCAAAAATAACACTTGCAAACTAGTGCAATTGCCCAAATCTTTAGGGAAAAAACCCGCCAACAAATTGTTATGTAAGGTTAACACACGCAATTGGTGTAGCAATGACAAATTCCCCATAGGTATATTGTTCACTAGACCAACTTTTGGCAATCACAACTTGTATACATGTCCTTTTTCACAACTTACTCTAGTCCAAGAGACACACTTCCATCACATTGACCCATGAACTTTGCACCCTTCCCATCACATTTATTGCATTTTTGAAAAGCTTGAGTCCCCCCTACACACGCGAAGGAAAACAAAACAAAAACAATACCCACAAGAAGGAAGTGGAATGTATATGAAATGGGTAAATGGCATAGAAAAAGGGAGAACTACAAAAACAAAAAAGAAGAAAAATGTAGGTGATGATGGTGGAAATGGGAAAGAAACAAAGAAAACAACAACAACACATGTAAGCAACAAAAAAGAAAGCAAAAAACCCAAAAACCTTGAAAATGCCAAAAGCATAGCTAAACAATCTTTTCTCTTCCCTAAAGAAATGTTCCCACCAAACCCTAAAATATTACCAAGCACTAAACTCATCCCATTCAAATCAACCCACTAGATTTGCCCAAGTATCCTTCAACCCCACCACAAATTTGAAGAAACAAATCTTTTAAAATGTTTAAAATGGGTTTTAGAAAGTACTTTGGAGCTTTTCTTTTTCTTTCCATTACTTTTATGTAGCAAAATTGGAAGTCATGAAATATATATATAACCATAGATAGTAAGAGAAAAAAAGGAAATTTTTGTTGAAGGAATTTCACAAAAAAAAATATTGTTTGAATTTGTATGCATGTTATATTAAATGGTTACATTATTATAGATGCAATGTAAGTTTGTGGACATATTTCACAAAATTTATGTATGAATTGTACCACAAGTTAATTATCATGAAGTTAATTATATATTTACATTGAATATAAATGTAATTATTTAATCTAGAATGTTGATATTTTTGAAATGATCCAAACACCAATCCTTGCCCATGGTGCCATGTTGTGTTGACCAAGATTGACCACATTGATTATAATCAACATTGGTACATACATTGGTGTATGTTGATCACTTGCATGTGCAATCAATTTATGGGATTTGTATGGTATAATCACATTTCATATGATCGTATTTGTGGCATGTATAATTTGTATATGGTTTGTAAGCAAATCGTACATATACGATATATAAATCATCAAAAACTAGATTAAACGAGTAATTATTTTATTGAAAATGTGAAGATATATTTTTATATTTTTATATGAAAGATAAATAAATATATTGTATATTACATTGTATTTGCAATGGTGGTTCAAATTGCAACCATTTTATTGACAAGTGACATTTTAATGTGATCTTTTGGACTTCAAAGTTGTGGATTTTCATCTAACCACAAATGGTGTTTCCCACAAGTAAATATGCAATCCTAATGGAATCTTGAACACCACATGCATTGATGGTGTGATTTGAATCAATGTTGTTTCCTTAAGCTAGATATATGGAAGTCGAACGTACAAACATATAAGTTCATTTCTAGTATGAATAGTTAACAAGAAAAACAAAAACATTGTGAATTGTCTTGTCTTCCAACCACCTCTACTTAGAATAATCGACTTGCCCTCAAGCTTCCCACACATGTGAAATTCCATGTTTAGTTTAATGAGCTTTGGATTTGGCACCATGGGCTTGATATGCAAGGACTAGCAAGAAAAACAACATCATGAATTGACTTGTGTTACAACCACCTTTACTTAGAATAATTGACATGCCTTAAAGCTACCAACATGTGTGAAATTCCATGCTTAGTTTATTGAGCCTTAAGTTTGGCACCATGGGCTTGATTTGCAAGGACTTCTAATATTGTATTGTACCCACCAAATCCACACAAACCCTTGCCACACTTGGATTGGTCACAAATGATTTGATTTGCAACGCCCTCCAAGATTATGTATTCACAAAGGTCACGCACATTATGATGAACCTTTGATTTAAAACAAACAATTTATTTCAAAATAATTTGTAATATTATGTGCTTGCAAATTTTACATGCATTTAACCAACAACACGTTTAGCATGAATCTTCTCCTCACAAACAGAGTTGTGATCTTAAATGCATGCAAAATCTAAGATGAAGTCGAAGGATTCCATGTAAAATCCATCTTGACAAATTTGACGAATGACATAAAATCATGGACGTTTAGAGTGTTTTTTATTAATAATTGAAAATCTTCTTTATCCTTTTTGGGAAGGAATGTTTGAAGTGCACATTCAAGCCATGCTACCATACATGTGTGTTGAGGGACTTTGAAACTAATGATGTTGGAGGTGGGGAGAGGAAATTTCCAATTCTTTTCGCTTTCTTGAATAATTCTCATTATGTTCATATTGTGTTCACCCAATTTCAAATGTGACTCTAGATGTGTTCCCAATAACACTTTCATATAATTTTGTAGTCTTTGGCACAAAGTTTTGTTTTCATTTCACCTTTCCATTTGGCCCAAACGAAAGGGTGGAACATCATATTCCAAAACGTAACATTGTGTTTTTGAAAGCTAAGCCAAAATATTAATTTTTAAAAGAAAGAATTTAGATTGAACCCACAAAGGTCGTGATGTAGGCTTGTCCTTGCCCCTAGGCGGAAGCCTATTCCACAAATCCTATCTAGTCTTATGTCAATACTATAACCCATACATGTTTACAAATAAATTTTAAAATGCAAAAATTACGGAGCTCAACGGGATAACAAGGATAAAGTCACATTACGACTACTTGTTGCTTTGCAATTATAAATTGGGTAATTTTGGTGTAATTTGATAAGTCATGATAAGTTGAAATAATGAAATTAAAAACATAAAGTCTTAAGAATTCCAATCATAGAGCTATATTTATTAACAACTAATTATAAATTATAATAAATATATTTGATTGTAATTATATATTGGACAATAATGTATAATTAATTATATATCAATTATAAATTACATTACATAATAATATGTGTATTATGCTAATAAAACATATTGTTCTTTATGAATGAAAAACCAATCGAGTGATGGATGATCAACCATGGTATGCACTTATCATAATTTTTGCATTTTACAAAAAAGATAAGTTAAAATAAATAGTTCATCATATTTGTACCTTGTAAATATGGTCAAATAATATACACATTCACACAACATTGATTCATACCATTTGATATTTTTTTTTCAAATTTTTCATGTTGCACAAAAATGGCAATCAACCATCAAAAGATTTAACCAAATTTGGCCACAGAACACAAAGGATAATAGAAAAATGTAAGAATTGTATTGGATGTTGGTGAACCTATTTATTTTTGTTAGCTAAATATTATCACAACCCTACTTTTGGAAAAGTGCGAAAATGACACTCACATTCCCGAAATGGGGACTTGGGAGTCCTCCGGGACTTCCAAAACTTCAGAGCTCAATTGTAAGGGTCAAAACACCTCGCCTTGAGGCGTTTTTCATATCATTGGAAATTTCTCAAAGTGTAGATGTCGAAAATGGCTTCGTACGAGCCATTTGGACATTTGTAGCATAAGTTATGGCAAAAAAAAGGGTCGATAATCAAATTGACAATTTGACTCCCGACCACTAAAAGTCGGGAATCGACCCGACCTCGGTGTGTGCGGGTGAAGTGCGACACACCATTGGAAAGCTCTCAAGGAAAGCTACAAGTTTTCTTTAGACCTCATCCCAATCGAAGGTTTGAGCAAAAAGTTATGAACTCACAAAGTCTCGGGAATTCAAACCGGGACATTTTCGGGACTCCTCTTGGGAGTCCTGGAACAAAAAACCATTCGGATGTAGGTGCCGTGGAGTAACGCAGAGAATACTATATGGGGGAAGGTGGTGGCTTCCTCCGAGTTCGGGCTATGGTGAGTCTTGTGAGTCCAAGGTTGCCTGTGGCTTGTCCTAGCACCAAAGGTGCTCCAGAATGTGAACTAACCAAAAGGGTTGGTTGGTTTGATGCAGGTTTGAATAAGTAACTAAAACTTGTCCCTCTTCCTACTCCTATCTCGAAGCTTCAACATGCCCCTCTACCCCTTTTAGTGCTGAGAGTTGGGAACGTGCCTTCAAGTCCCCACAATTCTGTTATTTTAGAAACCAAGGCCCATCTTGGGTCTAACTTGGGACTTGGGAGTGCGTCAAATATGGTAGTTTCAAAATTAAAAAACTATAAATATTATTGTATTTTCCTAAAATCTTGGCAAACCCACAAGTTTCTTACTCGAAATGTGGTGAATTTTTTCAAATTTCCCTAAGAAATTGCCTTGACCATATCATTGGGCACTGCACTCCCCGCCCCCCCCCCCCCCCCCACCTACCTCTTTTTTCACCCCAAAAAAAAAAATCAAAACCACTATTTATTAATAACACTATTCCAATTAATCATT
>Ga0116230_10001999_pt1 | contig 19652 bp, 17 predicted proteins | sample S1TSphfallax_3_FD_88678 | JGI IMG/M metagenome (GOLD analysis project Ga0116230, IMG submission 88678) | Host-associated microbial communities from peat moss isolated from Minnesota, USA - S1T2_Fd - Sphagnum fallax MG | ecosystem: Host-associated > Plants > Peat moss > Unclassified | place... | reverse complement strand
GTACGAATGTTATGGTATCGCAAAAGCTTAAGAATTTGCGAGGAATTATGGTTCGCAACAGCGAGATTTCAAAAACATCTTTCTTTGTTGTTTGCGATGATATTTGGATCGCAAAATAGCCCCAATATGTAGTAGTGATGGTTTTGTCATGGAGCCCGATTCAACCCTATTGAAAATAATCCTAAAGAAGGCCATCAAACATTTGGCAACATTAACGTGTCTACTACTATTGAAATAGTGGATAACATCTCTAACTTGGGGTACAATGCTAATATTGTTGCAAAAACATTTATGTGGTATGCATGTTGGAATGTTTTATTTTCAATTCTTTTTTGTTGTTATAGGTCCATGTGGTTGTTGTTTAGTCTGTATAATGTCTTACACAAAATAAATAAACTATCCCAGGAGGATGTTATGTGAATGAGGCTAAGGAGCAACAACAAGGGGTGTTGCCTACATACTTGGGATTGGTCACCAATGTCATTAGTGAGAATTTAGTAAAGCTAGCAAGCTTGAATGACATACCAACATCTCCACCTAGTCCTATGCAAAAAAACAAATAAAGGGAATTTGATTTATTGCAATGTTATGTTTCTAATCCAAATTCAAGTACTTTAATCCATACAGCCCACCGCCCTCTTGATTTACAATCTTTCATTAGGACACCTTCCCTCTCTCTAGGATTGCACTTGCTAGGACATACTCAACATAGCCCAATGCACCCCATCCCCAACCTTAATGTCATGGTGGAACTTGCCCCAATAGTGGAAACAAGTAACAAAGGAGAGGGGAATATGCAAGGAAAATTGTAAGCTTTTTTATTTGGGAACTATGTGTTGCAAGTTTGTGTTTTTTTTAACAGTAATGGACATAGGGTGTTAGGTTACAAGTGTTGTTGCATTTTTATTTTGACAATAAATGATTTAGGGTTTAGGGAAAAAATTGTTTGTAATAACCAAAAAACTTGTTGCTTGTAGGCTAACATCCATTGTGTAAGAATTCATTATTAATAAAGATGGTACCAAGGACGTAGCACTCTCCTTTAAGATCCAACAACACTATGTGAAATTGGGGCTTGATGTGGATATTTCACTTCAAAACAATGCCACCGGGCACCTAAGCACAAATGCCATGGATTTTTTCAGATTGTGGTTCTCACACTTTCATATTGATTCATAGCAGATGTACATCACACATCCTCACCTTTGGGACATTTAAAAAACTGGACCAAAGAAAAAAGGGAGTAAGAACAGAGTTTGTTACAAATTGTCCAAAAGAAATTGGAAATCCCATTACATGTCAAGGACCTCATAATCCCTCTATAGTATGCCAATCACTGGAGCATGATTGTAATCAATGAAGAACAATACTTACATTATGACCCTTTGAAGATTGAAAACATTTTCTTGTCTGGATTGATGCACTAGTTTTTTGCCAAACTATGGGTTGTAAGGCAAGGTCCCATGACTTGAAATGTTGCTTGGAAATGGGCCACAACAAACAATTCTTGGGTGTGGCCATATGGGCCATAACAAGAATTAGACTAGGAATGCGAGTTTTATGTTATAAGGTTCATAACCAATTATTGCAAATGGAAATCTTCAAATTAGTCTCTTAGCATTAAGGTATGCTTATGTTGCAAATATGGGTAGATCTACATTCATTTGCAACAAATTCAATAATGTAACTTAACAAACTAATTTTGGTGATTGCATCTAACACCCAATATGTTTTCAAAGGCTACAATTTTTCAAACATGAGAAACATTGTGAATTACAATTTTTGATGCCTTGCAACAATCAAGGTCATCAAAGAGCAAGTGGATGGTTGGGTTGGACCTACCAATAGAAGGTGTACAATCTACATCAACATGTAACAAAAGCACAACAGAATGACAAAACAAGAATGAATTGTTCCTATGCTTTTCAAACAATATATCATATATTGGAAGGTCTTAGCACAAGATGTTGTGATGTTGTGCAAATGGTTTTGTTGTAGCATCAACACATCTACATGTGTAAAGTTGTTTGTTTTGGTCAAAAGGGCCAAATGTTTTGTAAGAATTTGGGTATTGCCACATCAGAGAAAACAAACATAAGTGATTTTAATCTCCTAGTGTATGGACTATTTAAACCCAATGGTGTTTAGTTGTGAAATTGTTGTTGTAGTGTTGGTTTGTAGGTTATATGTGTGTGTTCCACATGTTACAATTGTAAGATGTTTGTACAAGGATTATTGTTTCATTTTTTGAATGTTGTTTAAGCATGAAATGTGTGATTTTAAAATTGTAGTTGTAGTATGGTCGTAGTATGGTTGTTGTCACAACCATAGCCTCGGGCTCGCAACTAAGGCAAGGGCTTGCAAGAGTGCGAGACAAGAAGGAAGCCTAAAAACCACATATTATGCTTTCGGGAGTGCATGATAGTGTGAGAGAATGAACCCTCACATTCCCAAGTGAGCTCCCACTTTGGGAATTGGAGTCTTGATGGACTCCTACATCTTCACAGAGCGATTGCAGGGGTCAAAACCCATTGGATTGAAGATTCATTTATATCATTGAAAAGATATTGAAATGTAGATGTCTAAAATGGGCTCGCATGACCCATTTGGACACTTTAAACACAAGTTATGGCCAAAAGAAAGGCCGGAAGTCAAATTGGTAATTTGATTCCCAACCATTAAAAGTCAAAAATCGACTTGATATCCTTGCTTGCAGGTGGCATGCGACATACCGTTGGAAATATCTTGACAAGGGCTACAACTTTTCTTCAGAACTCATCTTAATCAGAGGTCTAAACACAAAGTTATGGGGCCCCAAAGTTTTGGGAGTCCCAACTTTGGAAATTTCGAGACTCCCAAATGGGAGTCTTGGGACAAAAATGTCGTTTGGATGTGGGCTTCGTGGAGAGGCACTGAATATACTATAAGGGAGAAGGTGGTGGCTTCCCCCAAGTCTGGGCCGTGGTGAGTTTTGTGAGTCTAAGTTTGCCCATGGCTCGTCTTAACACCAAAAGTGCTCTAGCCATGCATTAACCAACTTGTTGTTTAGTTTTGTGTAGGTCTGTGTGAGTGAGTGATTGCTTGTCATTCTTCCTAGTCTCATCCCGAAACTCTAGCATGCCCCTTTACCCCTAAAGTGTTGCAAACCAGGGAGCGTGCCCCAACTCTTTACTTTTCCATTGTTTTTATTTCAAATTCACATTTGAGTCTATCAAAGAGCTTGGGAACATGTTAGTTGTAATATGGCGTAGTTACAATATGGTTACAATATGTCATCCCCAACATTTTATAATATGGGTGAATTACAATATGGGATTCATGCACAATATGCTCGCCACAGATCCATGAATCACACAATATAACATTTTCATTCTAGAACATCATATTCCCGAACTAAACATACATTTAAACGGTGAAGCAAAACATAAGGAACATTATGTTTATGTACAATGTGTGACGACATTTTTTGTGACAATTATGTTCATTACATGTTATTGTAATTCCTTGTACAATGTCCTTTAAAGAAACCACAGAACCAACATTTGATTCCATTGTAATAAATATTACCTATAATGCTATGAATGCACTAAGATAAACCCATAATAATGTTAAAAGCTAGATATGAAATGTCAAATTAAATAATCCAAATATACATATAAGGTTTAAATTGTTTTCAAATTCCAATAAACGTGATGTGGTACAATTGCAAACCGCAACATATCACAAAAGAAACTACAAATTATTACACAACTAAAAATCCCACCTTGGGGTACCATATTTTAAATGCACTTATGCCTTATTGTTCTATCCTTTAGATGGTTGTGTTTCTAGGTAGTGGATTCGCGCAATCTTCTATGCCTTTTCAATGCATTATCACTTGTTGCATATGGGAACAAAGTTGTGGTAGTTGGGTGCACCAAATTGGTGACACCCCACATTAGCGTGTTCTGATGTTTACCTTTCAGAACTTTAATGTTGAAAGCAAATGGTATTGCAAGGGTGGATATTCTACACTAGTGGCTCCACAGTATCAAACATCTATGGTGCAATTGTGTCCAAGCCCACATTCTGAACTATTATGTTCCAAAATTGCAACAACCCATGCAACCCCGTGCAAGGTATTGATCTATTTAACAATTGACTTGGATCACCAATGTTTGGATGAAGCATCTTGAAAACTTTCATAACATGCTTGCAAATGATGCCTTGTGTTGCAAGGGGGTAATCAAATTGTGGCCACTTTAAAATTGGAGCATGTACAATCCACACTTTTCCTAGGTGGTTGGTGGATGCCACAAATGTAATGTCCTCCCCATTTGGACATAATAAGACATTCGTATTTGGAATATCATGAGCTTACAATAGGGCACTAACAATAACGCCTTTTTATTTTTATTTTTCACATAACCGAAAATTGTGCATTGAACCATGTACCAATAATGAGTTAAAACATCACCAACAAGATGGTAAACGAACCAATCCATTTTGTGCCTTGTAAGCCTCTCTCAGTAAGAATACAAAATTTGCTTCATGTTGTTGTGAAATGATTCATAGTTGCATTCATGTCTTGCCTTACACGGGGGATGTTCTGATTTATGATGCACCACATCCTTGTTTTATGCAACCAATGTTCTTTTAGGTATTATTAGAAGCTAGTTAAATCACGGTAGAGCTCAAGTTACTGTTCTACCTACAAGACAAGGTCTACATTAAGCAGACAATCTCAAGAATACATGATGCTTCCAAGAGCAGATAAAACTCTTGACCTCTCTTCCACATTTGTGGTCTTCTCTATTGCATTCTCAACCCATGTTTTGTGAACATGCCACATGCACAAAAACACTTTGGTTCCAAGCTAAATGTTGTTGCAAATGCAAGTGGGAAAATTAGAAAATAATGTTTGGGGTCACAAACAATTTTTTTTTTACATGTGATGAAATGAAAGTATTGTTGGAAGAGTTTTTACCTTGGGACATTAATTTCAGCATGTGCATTGTCCATAATGATAGCATTGGGCATCTAGTTTATTGGGAAGTGTTTTGATAATACTTGGAAAACTAGGTGTAAGTAATTTTCCCCACTTTTTCCAATGGCAATGAAGGTAACTAGTATGCCATTCTACCACTCATCAAACACCATCAAGGTATACAACAAGTATTGCAAAACACATGGAACAACAATTATGTCTTGCATTCATAAACAATGATATTGTTATTATAGCTTATTCAAAAGAAGAGGAAGGCATACCCTGCTTTGATTCATTCCAAAGGTTGCATTAAATGAAATGGAACTTTGGTCTTCAAAATTTTCCATCATTTCAAACTATTGTGGAGTTTGAATTTTGAATGTAAATGGTGTGTCATCTTGGTTCGATAGATTTAGGTCCAAAGGGGCATGCTGGACATAATAAAAAAACTAAATCAAGGTTTTCCAAAACCAGATTTTGATATTAATGGGATCCTTGGGGTGTTTTTGCCATAATTCATTAGTTTTCTTATTTGTTAAATTTCTCACATCAGATGGGAACACAAAAGTGTCACAAGACACGTGGTCGTTGTTCAATGCCTTCTCCATGACATAGGCCTTATGATGAACCATTAGTTGAGTGGGAGAAATGCCTTACCTTATAAGTCCCATCAAGTGTGCCTTCATACCAATTGACAATTGAAATCCCAAGGCATGGTGGTGTCCAATTAGATCCTTCCCGTGGCATATTTGGCCTTATTTGTTTTTATGTTTTCCATGTAAGTATACCAACTATCAAAAACTTAGGGACGTAGATATGGTTGCTTGGCAATGAATGCTCTTTGACAACCTTGCTTGATGGACATACCTAACATTGTATTCCCAATTCAAGAATTGGGTTGTGAATGTTGGCTCGATTTAGGAAACTCACACAAAGATTTTTATTCATTTTTTTGGCAATAGTATCATCCCCTCTCTTCAGCTTATGTTTCTTTGTGTAAACAAAAGAAGTTTTTGCATGTCCACAAGCAAATGTTCGTTCTATCTTCTGGTCCAAAGTTGCAAGAATATTTCCAAAACAAGTATAATGGTTGTATGTGATTAGTCCACAAGTTGGATTGATCCATCAAATTAATAATCAGACCCCGTGGGAAATAAAGGTCTAGGGCAAGACAACATACCCATATGGAACTAAAGTGTAGGGCAAAACAACAAACCCATATGGAATTAAGGTGTAGGGTAATATAACATGGATTGTTGCAAGACATCAAAAGCCATATGAAACAAAGGTCTAGGGCAAGACAACAAAAACAAAAAAAATGTTAGACATGAAGAGATGTTAGGTACAATAAACATTGGAAGTAGTTAAGGGTGGAGAGATTGGAAAGAGGATGATAGAATCTTCCAATCAATAGCTTTAAAAAAATGGTTGATGTTCTTAAATTTCATGAATTGGTGCAATGTTGTTTTGCACCCAATTGTGATTGAGGTGATTTCAACTTGGGACCTAGAAAACAAACATTTTCTCATATGGAACATTTCAAAACCCAATTGTAAAAGTGACAATGAATGGTAGCAAACAAATATAACCACTATTGCATTTTTAAAAATAAGTATAACATTAGAAATAAAACAACACCTATAAACACACACTGCAAAATTTGCTTTAGGGTGTGTCAATGTGTTTAGGGGATTACAAATTTTGTGTTCATTTATCCTTTGTGAATTTGCAAGGGAATTCAAGATAATTATATTCCCTTTGGACAAAATGTTTGAACCGATCCCATGGAATGATTGTAATTTTAATATGGTTATAGTTACCATGTCCGATTGTGACATGCAGAAGCCAGTTGATATCATGTTTTTGAAATGGTTCAAGAAGAGGAGATTGCATTATTTCCTCTAGAGCTTGAATTAAATCCCTTTCTCGCAAAGCAAGAAATGGTTCATTCTATAATGTTTTTGTACCTACAACATCCACAACCATTTTGTCATCTTGGTGTGTTGTGAACCCTAGTTCAACAATATCCTCTCCCTTAGGCCTCATAGTTGATCCCTTATCCAATAAATAACCTTTGAAAATATGTATTAGTGGCATTTAATAAATTATAATTAAATTGAACATTTGGGCCACTTCAACTTATTAAATAAGCTGAAGATAATTATTCAAATATTAGAGGTTGAATAGTTTTATTAGTATAATGAAATGTGCATTAGTTATCCAATTATTATTCATTAGAAATATTTGTAGTATTATATAAGTTGTAGGCGCAGTTCTGTATTTTATTGTTTACAAATGAAACATCCATAAAACCAAGCTTATGAATATAGTTGAATACAAAAAAAATCATTTGATTAAACAAAGGTTGAAAGTACAATGGTGTTTCATAAGTAAACATGATACTTTATTGATGGGCATGTAGGAAAGTTCTATATGTTATTAGTAAATCCTATGAAGGAAGGACAACAAAACTCATACAACTTAAACCAAAGCCTAGTAAATCTTCATAGCTATAGAAACTCAATTAATTGGCAAATGGTGTAAACAAGGTATTTAGCTCTTTGTTCCATTGAGAATGGGTTTATTAAACCCTTGAGCCAATGATAATGTCCATCACTAGAAAATTCAAATGTTGTCATCCTTGTATTAACCTCATAAAATCTTTCAAGCTTAATTCTTAAGGCAAGAATTAATTGTAGGTAGATGGAAAAAACGTGAGGATTAGGCAACACGTGACGATCCCACATTGACCAAACCATTCAAGTGCACACCACCTTTTCAATTAGTTATTTTTCGCGTGGCCATTGGGAAACATTCATGTCAATTGGTGATTCTTTAAGTTTTTCATTTTCTATTAACATAACCAAAAGGGATGAAAACATGATGGCATCATCTGCCATGGTTCAATCCTTGCTTGCATCAACAAAAAACAAAATAGTAGTTCAAAACAACAACCTTGGACTTGCATTTGAAAAATGGATGATGTTTTTATCTAGGAATTTAGAGGTAGGCATAATTGTAACAATGTAGGTTACGATGGTGGAATTATGAAAAAATCTCAACGTTTTAGTTTCGAAAAATTCATTAAACCTTAGTTCTAACAGTGGATCTAGATAATATGTAAGAATTTTTATAACGAAAAATTTATTCACAAGTAATTAGTATGATTTTTTATGTACTATGTAAATAATTAGTAAATGATAATGAGTGATTAATATGTACTAAAAAAGTAAATAATAGATAGGCTAGGAAGAAGGTTATTAATGTTTTTGAATTGACTTGGTAAAAAAAAAACCAAAAGATGTGACTTCTTATCACTGGTAATTATCATAAGGGTTAGTTACTTAAAAAAAAATAGGATGATAGGTCAAATGGATGGGCTTGGAAATGATCAAACTTAAAGCATCTCATCAAGATATCCAAGATAATCCTCCAAATTCGTTGGTCATGAATAATATTGTCCTAACTTGATTAATGGATGGAAACCTCTCTAATACAAGGATTTTCATCATAAACATCATTGGAGGGTAGAATCATCATCAAATCCAATTGATTCATGAAGGGAGAAAAGACCTTTGATTTGAAAAAAAATCACAAATTCTCATTGGCTAAGGGAAATCAACTCAAGGAGTGGTCAAATGAAAGGCTCCTTGGAACTTGAAACTCTCTTGCTTGTTGGTGTGTGAAGTGTTATATGTGTTGTAGGAGGAGTGTGTGAGAAGGAGGAGATAGTTGAGTTTGTGTGAGAATGTGTTACTCATGAGCACATTGATTAGTGCAAGCAAAAGGAACATGGAAGAAGATTAGGTGTAGAAAGTAGGAGTTGGAGTTTAATGGAATACTATCGATGGATAAGTTGCTGGAATTTTACTAAAATATTTGTTCCTCTCAAATCGACTATTAGATTTGTGTCAAATTTCAATTGGTTTTAAAGTACAAATTGGAAAACATTTTTTCCAAGTTTTAGCATCATCCAAACTTTTGTAAGGGAGTTGCACTTGTTAGAAATGGTGGGGGTTCTAAGGTTGTTTTTCCCAACATTGTAAAAAATAGCTCTTGGGTTTTGGGGCATATATCCGTATTATAGAAACAAAAGCTTATGAAATTTTGTGCCAAGGTTGCCTTTGAGATTAACTTTCCAACAACATTACACATGCTAGATTTGAAGTATTTTTGAAGACATTATGATAAAGTGAACGAAGGGGGGTAAAACTGCCAAAAAATGAATGCCAATGACACCAACATCACTTTTTCATATTTTGTCATGATAAATGTTAATTCTTCCAAACATGTTTTGATACTTACCAAAGGGACACAATGTAATGGGTTCCTTCATATGACTAGTTACATTCCATTGAACCACATTTTTATTTGTTAGAACAAAACTACGTAGTAGTTCCATCCTAAATGAAGGTTGTGAGTACTTACATGTTTTCCAATTGAAGGGTGTGTAAAAATCCTTCACAAGTGCCATTGCAATAATCAAATTCTAGAGTCCCACAAATGATTTACCACTTTAGTTCTATACCTTAATTAGAATCTAGGCGAAATGGAAGCTTCAATGTCAAATATGCATTTTGCATCAAAATTTACGCTAGACAACGAAAATTGTGAAAAACAATGGTTTGCAAACAATGGGACAAAACACAACACAAGATTAATGCAATCCATGCCAACTTTCTTGCAAGCATGGATAGAAAATCAAATTTCTAATTTGTCTTATGCAAAGAATCTTTTTTTATAAATGGAATTCAAAGCAAACAACAATTAAAAAAGAAAACAATAATGATTCAAATTCGTCATAAGAAAATTACAAGTTGTTGCAACTTGTTGTGGTGGTTTGCGTCAAATGTATGGTTGTGGGTTGGCCAAGAACCTTATTAGAATTTGTCTAATTTTAAATTTAAGAAGTGAATCAAACTTCGTTGTGGTTTTGTTGCAGCCACAATCTTGAGCTTTGCAAGACAAAAACCAAAAAGGCTCTATATTTAAACAAATTTCAAATCCATGCACGCATGGAAGTTCGTATAGAACATTCCCAATCCAAAAAGCAATCGCAATTGTCAACAAAGGCTTCCAAGGCTAGTCGATGACTTTCTACAAAGGACAAGAGGTAGGACCCCCTAGGTGGCCAAGTGGTAGCTATGGTGGTGGGGGCATGATGTCTAGTAGCAATGGCTAACAAAGCTCGATGGGGGGTCTCTCATTTTGTTTGTTTAGTGTCTCACAAAGCTCAAGGGGTTTTCAACATCATGCAAATGGAACCTTGTGTGATTGACTATACTTGAAGACCCCACAAACAAACAAACAAAATGAGACCTGGAGACAATCATAAATGCATGTCTCACAAGCCTATGATGAAGATATAGCCAAGTCCAGCCCCACATTTTGGGAATGTTCTCCACCCAGAGCTTTACCAGTTGTGAAGTACGAGGCAAAGGTTATCATGAAACTGAAAATAGGTAAATCACAAGGTGTATGAGAGAGGAGCGTTCTTAGACCTATTCCGAGGAATCTTACACATACTAGTAAGCATAATTTCTCTCCCACTCTTAAAAGAGTAGGTATAATAGAGATATCCGTAAAGTCAGGAAAAGACACCATCAGTACCCAGAGTTTGGTCATACACACGATGAGATTTTTAAAAAACCTGCAAAAAAGTACATTAGCATTCAAGGGGGGTGAAACCTGTCTTTCTTCTTTTCCTGAGCGCCTCCACAGCTTCTACATAGATTTTCAATGCTCCTGCGTATACCAGCCACTATAATTCCTCTCGAACCTTGTGCATTAAATGTTGAGATTTAGCATTTCGTATTGAGCTTTACCATTTCATACTGAGATTTAATAAAATTTCCTTCCTTGGCGGATACCACTAAAGAGGGGTTGGGGGTGAAAGGAGGCCCAAAGACAGGGTGACGACAGAGTGGCTTTGCGGATTTCTCTAATGTCCATCCTCTTTTCTAAGACAGATAATGATGAATATAAGGTCCAAACACACTAGGAATTTTCTTAAATCGCTCCACTACTCCATGAAACACTTCTGCTGCAGCTTCTAGTGGAAAACAAATGATACCCATCATTTTATTCTTTTCTAAACTAGGTTCTCATTAATCATGATCTTGAGGTCTGGGTTCTTTCCAGTGTTCATTGGCCAATTTTTTTACCTTTTTCTGAAAAGCTGGTGAAACCAAAGCACCCAAAAAATAGGGGGAATACAAAGATCAAAATGGAAGGACCCACATCCAAGAAGACAAAAGAACCACCTAAGAGGCCAAACCACAAGGGGAACATCAAGTTCCCAAATCCCCTCCTGCCACGAGAAGCTGGTTCTGAACTTGAAATTGGAATTGTCTAAATAGAAATGGGAATCTGGTTCCAGGTTAGGTTCTTCCGATATAAAATTTGATTGTATTTCTGAAAATCAGACTCAGTTTGGATCTAGTTGTTACTAAGTGGGACCAAAACCAGTGGTTAAATGCAGCTTAACCCCCAGTTAACCCTTGGTTCCAACTCTTATTACTTCAGAAAATGTATCTTAGTGCGAGTTTATCTGTGAATAACCATCTTCAGAAGGAAAAGGGATGCTACACGTACTTCTTAAGGGTGCATGGGACCTTCCACAATAATCTTTAAGATGCCCTGCAAATACATTAGGAAATTTCCCAGAGTGCTTACAATCACAAAGTGAGAAACAAAGAGGTCCTTACTATTGGCTCCCCTTTTGTGAGATTTCCTTTTTGTAATCTGTACTGTAAGCATGCAATTTTTATTTTTTATTCATAGTCCATATCTTAAAAGTTTCATCATCATATCTATATTAGAATATTCTGGCACACTAATGGATGAGCATAATTTGTTGTAACTTGGGCAAGAAACAAAAGCAGAATCATCCTGGAAGCCACAGTTGAAATCCCCGGAGCCTCTCAATCATATTGGAAAGTGCAGGGTCTAAATAATATGTACCTCAACATGCAATGGCTCACTCTAACCCTTTTGGCAAGTTGGTAATGTTCCGTGTGAAGTTCCCAAAAACCGACATCACACTTTTCACATTAAAGCACACTTGTTGAACAATCCTCAAAATTTGTTCATGATAAAATGAAAATTATATTTTTACATGTAACCCTTGGGGCAGAGCCAGCTCCATTGGAGCAGCTTCTAATTAATCTCAACATGTAAACATCTGACCAATCTTCTTCATTTGAGAGAAATGCAACTTGAAAAAAGAGGCGCACCCAAATTGAGTTTGTAACAGCTCTCAAAAACCTGTTGAAGATCAATCCTGCAGAGCAAAGACCAAAACCAGCAAATCACTTACTTCGGAAGTCCTAGGTGCACATATACAAGAACCCTTGTGCATCATAGATGACTATACCCTACAGTGTTAGGGTTGTGTGTCTGGAAGAGAGCCCAGAACACGTCTTGAGATTTTGCTTTAAAATCTCAAATACGAAGAGAACAACGTGGTCTCACCAGCATCTGTCCAGCACTTCTCGACAGCGCTCAAAGGGGCTCCTCCTCAACAAACCTGGCCAAATGAACCCATGTGTAAGTAGACCAACAAGGGGTGTGTCACATTGTGGCCTTGTCATTTACATTAAAAAGCATCTCAAGGCAAAAGAAGAAGAATCATGGAAACTCAAATATTTCACCATGCAAAAATTATAATCTTCAAAAAAAATCCTCTAAAAGAAACCAAAATCCTTCAAGATATTATTATAACTCTATAACTAATCTCAAGTTTCAACACAAGCCCCAAAATATCATCTTTCAGAAATCCTCATATAAAATAAGACCTATTACCTAGGAGCCGAGATCCCTTTAGCTACTATACTCTATAACGAATCTAGACACAATATCCTTGCCTTGATAGGCAAGGCCAATAAACAATGTGTGCAAGTAGACCACTGGGGAGGTATAGAAGTAGAGTGACAAAGCAAGGAAACTCCAAGGAGTGCTTCCAGTTGACTACGTGTTCATGTATGCTATGTGGATGTGTGTGCCACTAGCACTGGTTTGTTTGTTTAGGTGATATGACTCAAAAGTGAAATTATTGAAAGATCAGCTTCGAGGGTATGACTTGATCTTCAGCTTGTCACCCAACATTGCCTCCGAGGGAGTGCTTCTAGTACACCTTAGGGCCACTTTAGATGAGCGTCCAGGGTTCAATGAAATAGAGCAATCCTATTGGATGAGAGTCAAAAATTGGACCCATGGCCTTTAGATGAGGGTCCACAATCAAAAAGTGACAAATTGAGGCTAAACCTAATTGGCACCATTTTGGACGGAAGATCAATTGGGTTGAACCCCAAAAGAAACTTTTAAGAAAAAAGGAGAGCTCATGATTTGAAGAAGCAAGATGCACACTAGGTAATCCGAGGCAAGGTGCAACTCAAAGATTCAATTTGCTTCAAATGAGTCCAAGTTGTTCCCTCGGGGTTTGGACCTTGGACCCCATCTAAAGTGGGCCTAAATATGTATATGATTTGAATGTGTATAATGTGCACAAGTTGTTCGAGTGTTAACACGTTTAGGTTATTTGTAAGTTAAGGTTAATATTTTAGTTTAGGTTTTGAAGTATTTGGACCGGAGGTTCAAAAATTTGAGGAAATTGACTTTGAATTGAAATCTTGAAATTTCCTTTCTTGAAGATTGGAATCAAAACTTGAACTAGGGCTATTGTCCTTGTAAAACAAGTTGATGTCCCAACACCAAGCTAAAAACAAAAAGGGGGTTTAAGCATAACTTTAAGGATTAAGCATAATGTTTTTAAAAAGTATGTCCCATCTCTCAATGAAAGACGCCACCCCAAAAATAATGGGTTTGATGCTTTGTTTTATTGGGCAGGGAGATTTCGTTTTCTTGATTTGATACTTCCCCAAATTTCTCCTACATTAACACCCCATTCCTCATGAATGTGAGTACTTGTTTATGTAAGTTGTTAATTTTAGTTTGGTGTGATGTACATGGAATTGAACTGGTTCTTAACCTAGACTAGATTCCAAATTCTTAGGAAGTTTTCTAAACCAAAGGTTTTGTGAATTAAAAATTTATCTTGAAAATTGCTTCAAAGATGTTATAAAATAAAATAAAAATTGAAACTAATGGTTGCTTTCAAAATCAAGAACTGGACAAGATTGGTTTGTTCCTTTAAATAATATGACATAAAATATATTTATTGAAAAATCATTTTAACAAGAAACCCCAAAAAGAAAGGAGGCAATAAAGTTAGTGAAAAACAATAGTGGAAGAAGACACCATTTAATAGACTCACCTTCAACACCAAAAATGCCCCTTCTAATATCATTGAGATTTGAAATTACATTCAATGCTAGCCTACTTCCTAGCATCCCTAGCTTGTTTATAAGTGTGCACCTCAATAGTAGAGGTCTAGGCTTGGCTCATGATTTTGGAGTTGGAATACGATTGCAAATGTGCAAATGCAACCCACATTCACACCCTTTTGTCGTGTGATTTTTTAAAAAAACATGTGAAGGTTTTATTCATTGTTCATATTTTTTTATACATATTTTTTTGCAAATTAATCATATTCCAATTGAATTTACTCAATAAATACAAGTACTTGTACAAGGCAAATTAGAAAAAGTTCAAGTTAAAATTTCAAGTCATCATAATTATTTTTAATTGTTTCAATTATAATTTTCAATTTTCTAGTCCATCCCATAATGATTTAATATTAAAGTATTGAAATTATGGTTATATTTTTGGAAAAAATAGTATTAAAAAATAAAAAATTGATGATTAATAATAATTCATTGAAACATAAAAAGTTAGCTTCAAAATCTTCAAAAAAATTGTCTCAATTGGTGTTACAAAAAGACTGTTAAAATTGGTCGATGTGTTAAAAAAGTTCTTTTGAGCGAAAGCACACGATAGTGACCAAAAAATATTGTCACAAATATTATTTTTCAAAATTGTGTGACTTTCAACTTCCATTAAGTCAATTAAAAGAGGTTCTCATAAATTATACTCAAAATATGATAGTTCAATTGCCAAATAATGCAATTGTTAAAATAAACTATATTTTTTATTGATATTAAATGATTAAATAATATATTTGTGAAAAACAATTACATCTACCAATATACTATAAAATGCAAATATATTCTAAAAATGATTCAAATAATTACAAAATTTGATGAAGTTCTTAATCATATATTGAATATCATTTCAATTCCATGTGAAAATTTTCATTCATGTAATTTCACAAAAAACATTTGGATGAAAATTTTCATTCAAAAAATAATAATTATGTTGAAAAATTACTTTCAATTGAAAGATAACAAGAAATATGTTGGAGGCCTTTATATCAAAATTCATTTTACATGTTTATCAAAACATTAGATGATTTTTTTAAAAAACTACTCCCAAATTAATACAAAATGTACTAGAAAAAAAACATTCTCTTACTTAAATGGCCCCCCGTGGTGTGTTTGAACCCTTTTGAACAAGCAATTTTTTTTGAAATGCTTCAAATTTTATCACAAGTTTATCTATACATATTAAATGATAGTACATGAAAAAAATAATCATTTCATAATAAATTTCCATATGATTTGTTTTCATTTACACAATTTTTAGGACTAATTATGAAAACAAGTCAAGATTTTGTCATTGCACCCATATGGCCCATCACAATGTAGGCAACACTTCTCAACCCATAAAATATATAAGATGAAACTTGGAGATAATCACTTAGAGAGTATAGGTAGATGATCTCCAACTTGTCACACGCACATTGGTATTAAGTTCAAGATGAAGTTTATACCAAAATTCACATTAGTTAGAATTTTTTTCCCCCTTTATGCAAAACCAACAAATCATGATACATGATGTAATAACCTTTTAACATGATTAAGTAATAAAGTTATCTACAAAGTCTCATCCAATTCAAGCCCCCGTATTCCTTCATCACACCCATTTTGAATAAAATTAGAAAGTCCCAACAATTGGGGATGAAGTGCACCAAACTAAATGAAATGTGGTTATTTCATTGCACAACCATAGTTGTGGTTGTTGCCCACAATATGCCCCAAAGGTGTTAACTCCCTTTGAAAGATTTGTTTCATGTTATTTTATACAATTGCATAATTAACATTGTTCCATTGCAAACTTCCTTCTTTTGTTGTCTTTTGTGATTACAAAAATCAAACCAGAATTTTCATTTTTATAAAGATCTCATCACTTCATCTTCCACACTCATACCACAACACATGCATTGATTTCATTTGACAATGCATCTCCAATAAGACCTACTCCAAATCCAATTTGGATCTCCCATTTTTGTTGATTCACAACAAGCATTAATTTTTCAAGAAGGTAACCATCACTCACACAATCATTCATTTTCGTTGTTCATTTGAACATCCATCATCTTTGCAATGGTTTCTAGCACTTTCTTGAATTTGTGCATTATGTTTCAATTCAAAGTATGGCATGAAAAATTTGAATTTCTACTACCTATCTTCAAACTTGATAACATTGAATTCTCAACATTTTATTCCTTTCCGAAAATGATCAACTAAACAAAAGCCATTTTGTTTATCTTCAAATTCAACTTGTAGTTTTTTAGAAGTTATTTAGTTTTTGTAATAACCTTTAACAACTCAATTTAGGGTCTTTTACATGTTTTAAAAAATGAACACATTTCATTTTTTATGCACCTAAATATCTCTAGAAACTCAAATTCTTTTTGAATCAATTTTCATATCCACCAATGTATTTTTCACATCAACTTTCCTATCTCCAACAACCTTTAGCAAGTGAATTTAGGTTTTGGAAGTTGCAAGATCATATGCATTTCAATTTTTCTTCCCTTTGCTTCTATTTAGAAATCTACAAGAATGAAAAATCTACCATTCTACTTGGCTTCAAATTGTATCATAATCCTTTATAGAAGCTAGTATCTCTCTCTAGTAGCCTCCAACATACAAGATTGCCTTGCCTCCATTTCTCATATCCTCCCCTAGTGACCTAATCCAATTTCCATATTTCAAATCAATTTCATTATGGTTTTTTTTTCTTAGTTTATCTTATATTTACTTTGTTTTGGAAGTGGTTGTATTGTCTTTTGGTCTTGCTCCTAAAAAATCAAAGAAAAATTCCTTTCTAGAATCAAGGGTGTCATTATAAATTGTTTTAACCTTGATTCTTAATACCAACCTTTTACAAACACTTGCCATAGTTGTTGCCAAAGGTGAGGTGGACCTTACCAAAATAATGCCTTTGAGGTAAATGTTGTATTCAAACTTATTGAGTCATAGCCTTCAATGTTTTTTATTATTATGGTAAAGCTTAATTTCCAAAGCTTAACTACGAATTCACATGTAAGTTAATATTATTCAACTTGAAGCCAATAAATTATTGGAATTCCAAAGGGTTTTAGTTTAATTTGCATTCTAACTTTAACAAACTTGGTGATTGACACCTACCATGGGGTCTCGCATAATGATGTTTGTCAACACTTTCAAGAATCATAGACATGTTTAATGTTGTGCTTCACAACATTAGACAACCAAGTCATATCAAATGATACGTATCATTATATGAAAGTAATACCATTAAACAATGTAGTCATAATGGACAAGACGCGTGTCACAATTTAAAGTTATCAAAATTAGACATATTAGTTAGATTAAACATGACACATGTCACTCCATGGAGTTAGCACCATTAGTCATTATAGTCACAATAGACATAACACATGTCTTGCCATGTCAAAATGAATATACTAGTTATTAGTCAACTCATACAAGAAAATATCCCAGGTTAGCTAGATGGCTATTAAATTATAATTAGCGTAGACATCTCACGTCAACTGCAAGTATGCTAGTTATTAGTTAACTTATACATGCCACATAGCACACTATTATTATTTCAGTCATATAGGGTAATATAATACCTAGGGTTGAACAATGGGAAGACAAAGTGCGGGGAAAATGCTCCTACACAAACAATAGAAGCCCAAATTATCTTGAACATTGACACACTATACACACACATGTGACCCCATAAACACAAATGTTGTGAATGAGCCAAATTGTGCATTAAACATTGCAAAGTTGTTTTATACATTTGTAACTTTACTCATCACCTTCACTTTAGTTGTAAAATAACTATCGGTTATTTTGTGACCCCATGCCCATATTTCAAAATTGAGATGTAATTATGTTATGTGATTGACAATTATAATGCATTAGACATGAAGCACCTCCCATAATAAAAAAATACATGGATTACTTATAATAAGTCAAAATAACAACACTTATACATGTGCATATAGTATTACAACTTACTAGTTGATTTTTTAAAAATGTGCCATAAACCTTATTGCATAAATGATAGTTGTCATAGCATACACCACATTGCTCTTCTACTAGCAAATCTTTGAAGTTTGGATCATACCATTCAATATTGTCTCCCATATCTAGACAACATTAAAAACAATCATGCTTGAATAGTAGGCAAGTGGCAAGAAATTGCTTAACAACTAGCCCACATTGCAAAATTTGAATTAAGTATCCATGATGGTCTACACGAGAAAATTTGAAGGCTTAATTACCATGGTGAACTCTCTTCCATTTCTTTCTTCCAACTTTTGTTTACTCAATGAGGGTGCCACATCATTGATGTGGAAACTAAAAACTATGACAAGATGGATTTTTGGACAATGGCATTTGGTAGACCATGTAATAGTCGAGCTTGTGCATGATCCTCATGCCGAGTTTCACACCATTCTTCTCATAACACACCCTCTTCCTAGGTTTCATTGCTAAACCTTTTTCAACCCTATTGAGGGATTCTAACAACCATGAATTGATTAAATTCAAAATAAATTCACAAAATTTCTTTAAGATTGTAGAAAACAACCATACATTTAGAAACATGGTTTGCCACATTGTTAAGTCATCCCCCAAATAGTCATAATAAATTTCTTATTCGTCTTGGAGGTCATGGAGCATGACCATGCTGAAAAGGGCAATGTGTGAAATTTTAACAAATCAAGCTTTTAGGAGATATGTCCAAGTTCATTTAAATGGATCAAGTAGGGATTGTTGTTGGCCTACAAAAACCTTGGTTGATTCTAACTAGAAGAATGTTAGTATGTAAGGATTGAATGCAATACTAAAACATTATGTAATCCATTAAAATTCGATAGGGTATTGTTTCAATCAACCTCCAATGCCAATGATTCACCTATCTTTTGCAACTCCTTTAACACCCTTTTTGTAGCAACTATCAACCTCATTCTTTCTTAGTTCACATATATAACTCACTTACAAAAATATTCCAACATAATTTTGGTGTGCATCCTTTTCACGTTCACATAATTCACTTACAAAAATGCCAGAATTCACACAATATGTGTGGTCAAACACTCACATTACACGCATGACCACACTCACATTACACTCATTTATAGAGACATTCAAAGTTGCAAAGTTGTTCGCACAAGTGCCACACATTGGAATTGAGTGGCAAACTGGTTGGGCATTAGTTTTGGAACAAAAAATAGTTTTGTGACCAATTTTGGGTGATAGCAAAATTTGTGTCCCCAATTATTTGATTCATCTTTCATTTTTGCATAGCTAGCTAGGTTGCCACCCAATTACATAGACTTGATGGATAACTTTAATGTATTATGGACTATAAAAGCTGCATATTC
>Ga0116230_10001997_pt1 | contig 19659 bp, 14 predicted proteins | sample S1TSphfallax_3_FD_88678 | JGI IMG/M metagenome (GOLD analysis project Ga0116230, IMG submission 88678) | Host-associated microbial communities from peat moss isolated from Minnesota, USA - S1T2_Fd - Sphagnum fallax MG | ecosystem: Host-associated > Plants > Peat moss > Unclassified | place... | reverse complement strand
TTGGCTTGCTCGAACCGAATGTAGGGGTTCTGTCGCGATGAGGGCCGGATCTCCTCGATCTTGATCTTTTCCAGTTGCTTCTTACGTGAGGTCGCCTGCCGTGCCTTCGACGCGTTCGCAGAGAACCGACGCACGAATTCCTGCAGATCCGAGATCCGGTCCTTGGCCTTGGCGTTGGCCGCCTCCACGCGTTCGCGCGCCTGCACCGAGGCCAGCATGAAGTCGTCGTAATTGCCCGGATAGATCTTGAGCTGTTGATAGTCCAAGTCGGCGACGTGCGTGCACACCTGATTCAAGAAGTGCCGGTCATGGCTGATGATGACCATCGTGGCATCGTAGTTGTTGAGCGCGTTCTCGAGCCAGCGGATCGAATTGATGTCGAGATTGTTGGTGGGCTCGTCGAGCAGCAGCACGTCGGGCCGCGAGAACAGAGCCTGCGCCAGCAACACGCGTAGCTTGAGGCCCGGTGGCACTTCGCGCATCGGACCATTGTGCCGCGATTCGTGGATGCCCGCGTCGGTCAGGATCGCGCCCGCCCGCGCCTCGGCATCGTAGCCGCCGTATTCGGCGAACACGCCCTCGAGCTCGGCGGCCCGCATGTAGTCGTCGTCGGTTGAGTTCGGGTCGGCGTAGATGCGATCCCGCTCCTGCATGGCCTTCCACAACTCCGTGTGCCCGCGCATGACCACGTCGAGCACCCGATCATCCTCATAGCCGAATTGGTTCTGGTTGAGTTTGCCGAGCCGCATGCCGGCCTGCAGCATCACATCGCCCGCGGTGGGCTCGAGATCGCCGCCCAAGACCTTCATTAACGTCGACTTGCCGCACCCGTTGGCGCCGATGAGGCCATACCGATTGCCGTCGGAGAACTTGACCGTGACCTGCTCGAACAGCGGCTTCTGGCCGAACTGGATCGCGACATTGGAAGTTGAGAGCATTGACCAATCACCTTGAAACACGCGAAACGCTCGGGCATGCGTCCGCTGGGTAGAAGTCCTCAATGGTTGAACGAAATTCCAGGGGAACCCCCCATTCCGCTCGCATGATTCTAACCGAGCCGGCGCCGTACCGCGCCATTTTTGCCGGACGGCGTGCAGAACCGCCCCGGCGGAGCTGATTATTGAACAATCGTAATTTTGCCAACTGCGGCATACCCCTATGATCGCAACTAGAATAAGGTCAATCCAATCTGTGGACACTGTCGTGGAGGGTGTGGACACTGTCGCGGAGGGCCCCCTTTTCCGGGTCACTCCCGGAGGGCGCCCCGGTCGACTGCCTTGTTTGTGGTGAATCCTTGACCGTCATTCTCAACAACCGCTGGGACATCAATCTCGACGCCACCTACCGCGTCGCGTGGCAGCGCGAACCCGTGCGGATTTCCGACGCGGCATTGCAGAAAATTGCCTCGAGCCGCGCATCGTTTCTCGACATGATCGACCGCGATCCGTCGGTGATCATCTATGGCGTCACCACGTCGATGGGCGAACAGGCGAGTCAGCGCCTGACCGTCGAACAACGCGACCGGCACGCCCGCATCAAACCCTTTCCCGCTGCGATCGCGTTCGGCGACTACCTGCCCGATCGCGTCGTGCGCGGCATCGTGCTCGCACGCCTGACGAATTTTCTCGAAGGCCATGCCGCCACGACGCCACGCATCGCCCAAGCGGTGGCGCGCATGCTCGATGGCGCTCCCATGCCGCCCGTCGCGGCGGCCGGGCAAGGCGGCGCCGGTGAGATCCTCGCGCTCTATCCGCTGTTCGCCGAACTGTCCACGGCGTTCGAGCTCGAGGTCAAGGAACGCGGCTCGCTCATCAACGGCTCACCGTGTGCCGCCGCCCTGGTCGCGGACTCCGCGATCGCCGCGCAGCGCCGCCTGCGCCTCGCGTTCAAGACCTTCGCCCTGTCCATCGAAGCATTTCGCGCACCGATCGAACACTACGATCCCGCGCTCGACGGTCTATGGGGCGACAAGGACGAAGCGGCCGCACTGCGCGCGCTGCGCGCGTACCTCTCCGGTGCCATGGACGGCCGGCGCAACTACCAGGCACCGGTCAGCTACCGCATCGTCCCCCGCGTTTTAGGTCACGCCCATCGCGCCGCCGCCGCGGCCACCCATGCCGCCACCGTGTCCCTATCCTCGATCAGCGACAACCCCGTCTACCTCGCACCCGACGAGAAATTTCCCTACGGCCGCTGCATCACCACCGGCGGCTATCACAATGCCATGGCAACGCCCGCGCTCGACGATCTCGCCGGCATCTGGGCGGACATTTGCCTCCTCTGCGATAGGCACAGTGCCAAGCTCCTGAACGGCCGCGTCTCGCAAATGCCCGACCTGTTGCTGGTCGGCAGACAGCCCGGCGAAAGTGATGGCCGCGGCAATATCGGGTACGTGCCAATGGCCGCCGCCGGCTACATCGAGATGGCGAAGCACACGGCACAGCGCACTTTCATTCCCGGCAGCGACTCCGCCTCGAACCAAGATGACGTCGCCACCCCCACCTTCCTAGCCTGGAGCAAGGAACAGCGCACCGGACGCTGCCTTGATGCCTGCCTCGCCATGCTCGCCGTGGTCGCGTCGCAGGCGCTCTATGTGACCGATCGCGCCCCACCGCCGGCGCTGCGCGAGTTCGTCGCGCTCGTGCGCAGTCACGTGCCGCCGCTGGTCGAGGACCGCGTCCTTGGCCCCGAATTCGACCGCCTCACCGAAGCGCTCACCGCCCAGGTGTTCTCGGCCGACAGCGATATTCACTCGGACGTCACGCTCGACGCGGGCTGAGGTTTCGTCTTCTACTGCGATTCCTGAATGGCAAGACTAAGTGGAGGGCCGGGCGCCGAGCCGCGCGACCAGCGCCTGCGCTCGACGCATCCCGACACTGCGTGGGCCATCATGTTGAAGCGCCGCGGTCAGCGCCGATGTCGCACAAGCACGCGCCTCCGGCAGGCGCTGCAGCTGCGCCAGCGCCTCTGCCCTGACCAAGACGACGTCATCATCGATGCGCAGATCGTGGACGGATCGAACGCCCCGCAACGCGGAGGCCGCCGCATCAGCTTCTAGAAGTGCCGCATCCGGCCGACTGCCCAGCGCGAGTCGCGCCAAATCGATATGGGCGCGCGCAAGAGCCACCGTGTATCGGGACAGGGACTGCCCATCTTCCAGTACCTGACCGAGCACCTTCGCGGCCACGTCGAGATCCGTTGGATCACGCGGATGATCTATGAGGAATCGCGCCCATCGCTCCTGCGCTTCGAGCACCGAGGGCCGTCCGCGCGGCTCGTGGGCCTCGTAGTCCTCGAGCGCCCATAGCAAGGACGATCGCGCGGCGTCCAGGCGGCCGATCTGCTCGTAAGCGTCGGCGAGCAGCATTTGGAGATAGCGCAGATCGTAATCATGCAGCGGTCGCTCCGTCATCACTTTCAAGGCTGCCTCGAGCAGCGGGACCGCCTCCACCGCGCGTCCCTCCTGTGTGAGGTATTCCGCATAGGTTTCTCGGGCGCGGGTGTCGTCGGTGGTTGCCTTCCAGTCCGCCGGAATCGTGGCCAACATGTCGGTGAACATCTTCAAGGCCCGAACTCGATCTCCATGCTGGTAGAGCATCGCAGCGTGCAGCCCAAGCACACGCCAATAAGTGCCGTAGTGTTCGCCGCTGGTCCTGCGCACGAGATCCGCAGCGATATCATCGAGCTTTTCCGCCTCGTCGAACTTCCCGAGCGACGACAGCACACTGCCCTGGTTTGCGTAGATCAAGGCAAGGTCCATGTCGTCATGGTCGGGAATGTTCTTCGCCACGTCGATCGCCCGCGCGTTCAACCTCGCAGCCTCCTCATATTGGACCTCCCGAACCCGCCTCAGAGCGGCATTGGCGAGCGCCGCGGGGTAGCTCTTGTTGAGGGGATCGTATTCCGCGAACAGCACGATGGCCCGATCGACCGCGAGGCGCCTCAGCGCATCGGAGTTCGGGGTGGATTCGAGCGCCCGGTCGCGCGCCAACCACCATTCGGCCCTGAGCGCCGATTGGTCGAGATGGGACTCCCGCAACAGGGCATCGGCTTCCTCGAGCTCCCGTTTGGCCTCGGCGAAATTTTGCGAGTAAATGTTCGCCCAGGCGTCCGTGATGACGCCCTCGATGACGACCGGATGGTGATCTCCATACAGGCGGCGCGCCAATGCGACGCGTTGCTTCATCAGCGCATCGTAACGCTCGTCATCCAATAGGTATCCATAGATTTCCGCGGCGATGCCGAGAAGTTCGAGTTGCAATTCCGGTTGATTGGCAAAATCATGATCGATGCGCGCCACGCTGCCATCGAGAAGTTCCTTCGCGGTGATTTGACCACGAGGTTTGTCTCTGGCGATTCGAGGATCGCTCGCACGAAACACGGCAACGAGAAAATTCTTCACGGCCAACGCGCGTGCGGCCTGCTGTGTGGCGACGTGGCCCTGCCACGCGATGCCGACCGCCGCCGTCAGAACGGCCGCTGCGATCACAGAGGTCGCCGCAACGCCCCACCGATGCCGCTTGACGAAGCGTCCGGCGACATACAGCCGCGCCCCGTCTCGGGCCGAAATCGGCTCGGATCTCAGCATGCGATTCAGGTCCGCCTGCAGCAGCGTCACCGATGCGTAGCGGCTGTCCGGCTCCTTGCGCACGGCTTTGGCGATGATGGCGTCGAGGTCGCCGGCAAGTTGCTTCGCAGGGATGGGCGACCTGGGGCGTGAGGCCGCAAATTTGCTGGCAGTGGGCACATTGCCGTCGAGTATGCGGTCGACCAACGCGCCGAGCGGCAAATCATCGTCTCCCCAAGGCCTCGCTCCGGTCAGAAGCTCGAACAGGAGGATGCCGAGCGCGTACACGTCGGTAGCGGTGGTGATCTGTCCACCGGTCAACTGTTCCGGCGCGGCATAGCCCGGCGTCAGGGCACCGTGCCGCGTCTCATCATTCGGTGTTTGATCGAGCAGGCGTGCGACCCCAAAGTCGAGCAACTTGGGCTGCCCGTCCTCGGTGACGAACACGTTGCTCGGCTTCAAGTCTCGATGGATCACCAGCTTGCGATGGGCATAGGCGACCGCGTCGCACACGGCCAGAAACAGCGTCAAGCGTTGTTCGAGCGTACTGCGGTGCTCCTCGCACCAGCGCGTGATGAATTGACCGACGACCAGATCCATGACCATGAACGGGCGGCCATCCTCCGCGATGCCGCCGTCGTGCAGTCCAGCGATATTCGGATGTTCCAGACGAGCCAGGATTTGGCGTTCGGCGTGGAATCGCTGCGGCCGATCGCCCACTTCACGGCGCATCAGTTTGATGGCGACTTGATGTTCGAACTGCCCGTCGGCCCTTTCGGCCCGATAGACCTCTCCCATGCCGCCAACACCGAGGAGATCCATGACTCGGTATGCACCGATGCGCACGCCCGGAGCGAGCCCGACAGGGGGATACACCCTGTCGGTGGGCAAGGCTGCCGCGGGGAAATCGAGTAACGGGTCGTCACCACCCACCTGGGCTACGAGGGACTCGAGTTCGAGACGCAAGGCACTGTCGTCACCCGCGAGTCGTCGACAAGCATCGCTCCATTCTGCGGGAGGCAAGCCAAGAATTTCATCGAGCGCAGCGTCGATGCGCTGCCATTCCCGGGGCGAGGTCACGACGGATTGGCGTCGAGCACGTCCTGACCAACCGACAACTCGCGACGCAGCCAGGCACGAGCTTTAACCCAATCACGCCGCACCGTACGGTCGGTGAGCCCCAGCGCTTGTGCAGTCTGCTCGTCGGTGTATCCCGCGAAGAAGCGGCACTCCACGATCTGCGCAAGACGCGGGCTTATCGCGCCCAACCGACCGAGCGCCTCATTGATCTCGACGAGGGCATGGGCCTCACCGAGGTCGATCTCCGGCTCACCGATGCCGATCTCCGACACCTCGTCGATATCGACGTGATGGGCGCCCCCACCCCGCTTGTCGGCAACTCGATCCCGCGCGTGATTGATGAGAATGTGGCGCATCGCGAGCGCGGCGGCGCGCAGGAAATGCTCACGATCATTGAATCGTGCCGCATTCAACAACTTGAGGTAGGCCTCATGCACCAACGCCGTCGTCTGCATCGTGCCCCCGGCACCGACTCGTCGGCGTTCACGACGCGCGAGCAGCCGCACGTCCTCGTACAGAATCGGCAGCAGTTCGACCGCAAGTCGGCGGACCTCCGCTGGAGCACCGAGGCCGTCGTCCGCGATTATTGAGGAATCCAGCATGGGCGTTGCGAAGGTCACCGGGTGAGGTCGTCTGTCGCGACTGTATAAACTTCTACGGGCGAAAACGACGGTACCCGACCACCCGCTGGCTGTCGAGACGGCAGCGCATCAATGAGACACATCATCGGCATGTCGACGTCGGTTATGTCAACTGGGCGAAGTGGGCATTCGCGAACGTCGGCTTCCGGACACTTGAACGGGCTCACGTCCGCCCCGGAGCAGTGTCCGAATAACACTATATAAGGACCGACGCACCCTTCGGATCGCCCTCGAGCTTGATGGGTCCGGCGTACTTGGATTCGGCCGCGAAGCCCACGCGCGTCATCGCGTTGTACATGACCGACGCGCCGGCCGCAGCGCCGATCATCGAGAATAGCCGGCGCCGACTGATTGAATTCGCGCGCTCCTCGTCCATGAACTTACTCTCCTCCTCGGTATCAGTCGCTCGTAGGCAGACTACTCCCAGAAGTAGTTGAAAGCCAAAGCCGGTGTCGAGGCATCGATCAATGGCTCTGTGACACCGAAACGTCACGATAACTTCCTTCGCCTGTTATGGGACCCCGGTAACCTCTCAAAATATGCGGTGACTGCCGTTTTCCGGATCGGCACTGGCAGCACGCAGCACTGGTTCAAGCATCGGTTCACCGGGAGCATTGAGTGAAAGGGACAAAGCTGATTTTCATCACGGCAACACTGACCGTCGCCGTGTCGGCGCATGCCGCCTCACTGACCAATGGCGGCTATACCGAGACCTTCGATGAACTGGGTACCGGTACCTCGCTGGCTCCGGCCAGTGGCTGGGGCGTCGAGTACCTCACTGGCTCCAATACCACTTGGACGAATACCACGGGCATTCCGGGTAACGGCACCAACAGCGTGGCATCCATGATCGCGGGCAACAGCACATTGCTGGGGCCCGAAACCACGGCCGCCAGTCTTTCCGGACTCAAGAATACCAATACGGCCTACAACGTCTCCGCGGCCATCGCGAATCCCTCGACGTCGTCCACGGACGTCGCACTGGCAACATCGCCGACCGTCGATGCGGGCATGGCGTTACAGTTGACGATCGCCAACAACACCGGCAACGCACTCAGCAACTTCAAAATCAGTTACGACATCGACCGGTTCACGGCGGTTGCCACGGCTAACGAGCTACCGGGATATCAACTGTTCTATAGCACCGACGGCAGCACGTGGACCAACGTCAGCGCACTGAATCCAACGCTGACCAACGTACCCAATACCGTTGGCGTGACCAATGTATCAGGCACCGTCAGCCTATCATCCGCCGTGGCCAACAACGCCAACCTGGAATTGCGTTGGGTCGACGACGACGCTGCGCAAACCTCACCAGACCAAATGATCGGCCTGAACAACGTGAGCATCACACCCGTCCCTTTGCCCGCTAGCCTGCCCCTGCTCATGTGCGCGGTGAGTGGTTTGGGCTTCTTGACCCGCCGTTCCCGCCAGCCGGCGAAATCCGTTTAACGGCTCCGGTGCCAACGCCCACGGACGGGCGCGGCAGCATCTTGATTTAACAGAGAAACGCCGGCGAAATCGCGCAATCGCCGCGAATCCGCGCGCCGCTGACGTTCGCAGTCCATCGGCCGCCGCCGCGCGCCGGGAACCGCGCCACGTTATTGTGGGAACCGCGGCGCCTCGGTAGAGTCCCAAGCCTCACTGGCACGTGCCCGACGCGCCAACGGCGACTGCGGCGTCGAATCCGTTGTTAAAATAGGGCGTCCCTGCGTTGATTGGCGTGAGGTTGGCCGGCCGTGTCGGTTTGGCCCGAACCCGTGCGGAATATTGTCAAAAAGGACTCAAGGCTAATGAATCAAAAGACTGTGCCGACCCCCGGCGAGCGGAACGTCGACGCGAGGTATCAGCCATCCCCGAGCCCCATCGCCGAGGTGCGTCCTCTGCCCTTGGAGCTGGACTCGGCGACTCGCGCCGCGCGCGAAACGGTGGTGGAAACCGCCAGCTGGGTCCGCCCGCTGCAGCAGGAGGTCGCCCGCGTCATCGTCGGCCAGAAGCACCTCGTCGACCGGCTGCTCATCGCCCTGCTGACCAACGGCCATGTCTTGCTCGAAGGTGTCCCAGGACTCGCCAAAACGCTCGCCTTGAAGACCCTGGCCAGTTGCGTCGCGGTCAAATTCAAGCGGCTGCAGTTCACGCCCGACATGCTGCCGGCCGACATCGTCGGCACCATGATTTATAACCCCCAAGATGGCGTGTTCCGCACCAAACACGGACCGATCTTCAGCAACCTCATTTTGGCGGACGAGATCAACCGGGCGCCGGCCAAGGTGCAGAGCGCGCTCCTCGAGGCCATGCAAGAGCGCCAGGTAACCATCGGCGACGAGACCTATGGGTTGCCGAACCCCTTCCTCGTGCTCGCGACGCAAAACCCCCTGGAACAGGAGGGCACCTATCCGCTCCCCGAAGCGCAGATCGATCGCTTCATGATGAAGGTGATCGTCAATTATCCGAATCGCGCCGAGGAACGCGCGATCCTGGATGCCATGGCGACGACCGAGCCCATGCCGGTGCCGCGCGCCGTCGTGTCCGCGGAACAGATCGTCGCCGCACGGCATGTGGTCAACGGGCTGTACGTCGACGATAAGATCCGCGATTACATCGTCGACATCGTGCTGGCGACGCGGCCGCCGACGGCGGCCGCGCTAAATCTGAACGGTTTCATTCAAACCGGCGCCTCGCCGCGCGCCACGATCGCGCTCACCCTGGCAGCGCGCGCCATGGCGTTCTTGAACGGCCGCCACTTCGTGACCCCGCAGGACGTCAAGACCATCGCCATGGACGTGCTGCGGCACCGCGTGTCCGTGACCTACGAAGCGGAGGCCGAGAACGTCACGTCCGAGAACGTCATCGACAAGATCCTGAACACACTGCCCGTCCCGTAACCCATGCCGGCAGAGACACCCAAGTCCACCCAGCCTAAGCCGCCGAAGGCTCTCATGAGCAACATGCGGCAATTAGAGATCCGCACGCGGCGCATGGTCAATGACAGCCTCGCCGGTTCCTACCACTCGGTGTTCAAGGGGCGCGGCATGGACTTCGATGAAGTCCGCGAATATAGCCCCGGCGACGAGGTGCGCACCATCGATTGGAACGTCACGGCGCGTGCGGGCAAGACGTTCGTCAAGAAATACACCGAAGAGCGCGAGCTCACCATTCTTCTCGTGGTCGACATCAGCGCCTCCGGCAATTTTGGGTCCGCCGCCATGGCGAAGCGCGATCTCGCGGCCGAGCTCGCGAGCGTGCTGGCGTTCTCGGCGATCCGCAACAGCGACAAGGTCGGCCTCATTCTCTACACGGACCGCACCGAGCGCTACCTGCCGCCGAAGAAGGGGCGACGCCACGTACTGCGCGTGGTGCGCGACATTCTCTACCATGTACCCGAAGGCACCGGCACCGATCACGTCAAGGCCCTGGACGTGGTCAATCACCTTCTGCACCGACGCGCCATCGTGTTCCTGATCTCCGATTTCGAATCGCCCGGTGATCCCGCCGCGGCCCGCGCCGGCCTGCGCCGCGCCATGCGCCAGACCAATCGGCGCCACGATCTGATCGCCGTGCATGTCGAGGACCCGCACGAGAAGGAACTGCCGAACGTCGGCATCCTCGCCCTCGAAGACGCCGAGACGGGCGAGATCGTCGAGCTCGATACCGCGAGCGCCACGGTGCGGAGACGGTTCAAGGAAATGTCCCTCGCGCGCAGCCGCCAACTCGCGACCGACCTGCGCTCGGAGGGGGTGGACACCTTGCAGCTGCAGACCGACCAACCCTACATGCCCGCGCTGCAGCGGTTCTTCAAGACGCGCGAGCGCCAGCGTGTATGAGCCGGCAAATGTGCACGCGCCGAAGAGCCTGGCCGCAGGTGCTCGCCGGCGCGACCGCGATGCTGACTCTGCTCGCCGCCAGCCCCAGTCTCGCGGACGAGGACATTCGCGACATCCGCGGACCGAAGTTCGTGCTGCCAGCATGGGCCATTCCCGCAGCGTTGGCCGCCGCCGCGCTGCTGGCCCTCGCGGGGTATCTCCTATGGCGCTGGCTCAAGCGGCGCCGGGAGCCGCGCGCACTGCTGTCGTTCGAATTGGCCCTGCAACAGCTCGACGCGATCCGACCGCTGATGCAGCCGGCGGCCGCGCGCGAATTCTCGATTGCGGTGTCCGACGTCGTGCGGGTCTACATCGAACGACGTTTTGACGTCATCGCGACCCACCGCACCACCGAAGAGTTCCTGCGTGATCTGTTGGACAGCACCAAACCGTCGCTCGCGCGCCATCGCGGCTTGCTGTCGGAATTTTTGCATCAATGCGACCTTGTGAAATTCGGCGGCCTGTCCTTGACGCTGCAAAGCATGGAAGCGCTGCATCAGAGCGCCCGCGCCTTCGTGCTCGAGACCGCCAAAGAGAAGGAGACGCATGACGCGCTTCCTGCAACCTGAGTGGTTCTGGCTGTTGACGCTGTTGCCCGCGGTCATGTTGTGGCGCGGGCGGCGCGGTCCCGTGGCGGCCATCGAATACTCCGATGTGGGCCTCGCCCGCGAGGTGGCGCGCGCGAGCCGCAGCCGGGTGGGACGCTGGGTCTGGCTTCTACCGCTCCTCGCCGGCGCGCTGATGATCATCGGTCTCGCACGCCCGCAGCGCGGCCACAGCCGCACCGAGGTGACGGCAAACGGCATCGACATCGTACTGGCGCTCGATGTCTCCGGTTCCATGCAGGCGCTCGATTTCGAGATCGACAATCAACGCCTCAACCGCATCGAAGTCGTCAAGTCGGTGGTATCGAAATTCATCGAGGAACGGCCCGATGACCGCATCGGACTCATGGCCTTCGCCGGTGCGCCTTATCTCGTGAGCCCATTGACCCTCGACCACGACTGGCTGCAACAAAACCTCGAACGCGTGAACATTGGCGGCGTCGACGACGGCACCGCCATCGGGTCTGCCATCGCGGCCAGCGTCAACCGCTTGCGCACCACTCCCGCCAAGTCGAAGGTCGTCATCCTGCTCACCGACGGCATGAACAACACCGGCAAGATCTCGCCGCTGGCGGCGGCCGAAGCCGCGAAGGCCCTCGGCGTCAAAATTTATACGATCGGCGTTGGAGTTCGCGGCAAAGCCCCCATTCCGGTGAAGGATGAACTGGGCAATTTGCACATGATCATGGCGAAGGTCGACGTCGACGAAAAGACGCTTCAGGCGGTGGCGGATACCACCGGTGGCAAGTTCTACCGCGCCACCGATACGAATTCGCTGCAGCGAATCTACGAACAGATCAACGCGCTCGAACGCACGCCGCAGACCGTGCAGAAGTTCGAGCGTTACGAGGAGCTGTATCCTTGGGCCCTGATCCCGTCGCTCGCCATCTTGGGCGTGAGCACGCTGCTGCAGCAAACCCGCTTGCGGAGGCTGCCGTGAGTCCGCGACCATGAGCTTCGAGCGACCAGGATGGCTCTGGGGCGCGGTGCTCGCCTGCATCGTGATGAACGTGCTGTGGTACCGCTACGATCGGCGCCAGCACGCCGCGCTCGCCCGCTTCATCGCGTCGAATCTGCGCGCCAACCTCACCCGCTCGATCTCGGTGGCGAAACGCCGCCTGCAGCGTGGCTTATTTCTGCTCGCCCTGATACTGCTGTTCGTGGCGCTCGCGGGACCGCTCCTGGGCTTTCGGTGGGAACAGGTCAGTCGCCGCGGCAACGAGATCATCTTTGCCATCGACACGTCGCGCAGCATGGACACGCCGGACATGAAACCGAGCCGGCTGACGCGCGCCAAACTCGCCGTCGATGACTTTGTGGACCGCCTGGACGGCGATGCGGTCGGCATCGTCGCCTTCGCCGGCAGCGCCTTCCTCGTCTGCCCCATCACGCTCGATTACGGCGCCTTTCACGAGTCGCTGAACGCCATCGACACGAACACCATTCCGCGCGGCGGCACGAACATTTCGAGCGCCATCCACGAGGCCGACTTCGCGCTGCGGCGCCGGCCCGGCAGCGATAAAATCCTGATCCTGTTGACCGATGGCGAGGATCTGGAGGGTAGCGCCCTGACCGCCGCGCAAACGGCCGCCAAGGAGGATGGACTGAAAATCTACACCGTCGGTGTGGGCTCGGCCGCCGGCGATCTCATTCCCGTGCCGCCCGGCCAAGGCGGCGGCTTCGTGAAGGATGAGTCCGGCAACTACGTCAAGTCGCGGCTCGACGAGCCCGCGTTGCAGGCCATCGCGGCCGCCACCGGCGGATTTTATGTGCCGCTCGGCACTCAGGGCGAGGGCCTCGACACCGTGTTCACGCGCGTACTCGGGCCGCTCGCCAAGCACGACCTCGCGTCGCGCCAGCAGAAAATCTATACCCAGCGCTACCAATGGCCGCTCGCCGGATCGTTGCTCGCATTGCTTTGCAGCTTGCTGATCGGCACCCGAAAACGCGGCACCCATAAGCGCGTCCCACCCCCTGCGCAATCCCGGCACGGCACGTCCGCAGCGGCCGCCATGGCTGTCGCGGCGGCGGCGCTGTGCTTACTCGGCCCGCGCGCCACGCGCGCCGCGACGCCCGGCACCGCGGAATTCAACGCCGGCACCGCCGCCTATCGCGCGGGACGATTTCCCGAGGCGGCCCAAGCCTTTCAGCAATCGATCACTCACTCGCTGTCGGGGGATCAGAAGCGATTGGCCGATCAAGAGGACGCGTACTACAACCTCGGCAACACCCTGTACCGCGCCGGCCAGAAGAGCGAAAAATCGGCGCCGCAAGAAACCCTCAAGCAATGGAACGATGCAGTGAAGGCTTACGAGACGGCGCTGCAACTGCGCGCGGACGATGCCGACAGCAAATACAACCGTGACTTCGTCAAGCGCAAGATCGCCGCGCTCCAGCAAAACCAGGATCAGCAGAAAGACAAGAATCAGGGCAAGGGCCAAAACAAGGACCAGGGGCAGGGGCAGGGCCAGGGTCAAGGCCAGGGCCAGGGGTCACCGCAGAACAAGGACCCAGGTCAGCCACCGCCGACGCCGCAGGATGCCAAGAACAACGATCCGAAATCGGGCGGCCAGCCGCCACCGCCCAAACCCGGCGACGACAAGGGCGCCAACGCGCCGCCACCACCGCCGCAATCCGCCGGCCAAAAGCCCGGTGCTGCCGGCGGTAGCGAACCCGACCGCAAGGATCTGCCGCCCACCGAGCGCGACCAGCAAGCGCAGGATGCGGCGCGCGCCGCCGATAATCAGCACCTGCCGGGCCAGATGAGCCGCGAGGAAGCGCGCGAGCTGCTGGATTCGGTCAAGGGCGACGAAAAACATCCTCTGGGCGCGCCGCTCGCGCGACGCGAGGGCGAAGATGACACACCAGACAAACCGTTCAAGAACTGGTGACATGCGAGCCACCCGACCGCGAACCACCCGACGCCGCTGGGTGCCCTGGGTCATGGGCCTGTGCGCCGTCGCACGCGCCGTCGCGGCGCCGCCGCCGGTCAATGTCACGCTCGAGCCGCGCCAGATCTCGTTGGGAGAGACGGCGCAACTGACCATCACCAGCGAAGGCATGGGCATGGACGGCATTACGCTGCCCCAGGTCGCCGGCCTCGAATTTCGCGTGGTCGGGCAATCGCGCCGGGTCGAGATCATCAATGGAGCGACGCTCGCCACCACGTCGGTGATCTTGCGGGTCACACCCGAGACGGCGGGCATCTTCACGATCCCGGGCATGACACCGAACTCCCAGCCGCTCGTGCTGCGCGTCAATCCCGACAACGGCTCCGGCAGCGCCTCGCAATACAACAACCCCAACCTCGCGAACCGGCCGCCGCTGGCCGCGGGCGGCTCATCAACCAATGGCATCCGCACGACCGCCGACGGCGCCGCGTTCGTGCGCATGAACCTGCCCAAACGCGACGTCTATGTCGGTGAGAGCATCCCCGTGGACATCGAAGTGGGCATGCGCGCGGGCTTCGTGCAATCACTCAACGGCTTACCGACGCTGACCGGCAACGACTTCACGCTCAACAACCTGTCGCGCAAGCCCGAGCGCGTCGAGAAACTGGTCGATGGTAAGCCCTTCACCGTGCTGACCTGGCACAGCGTCTTGGCGCCGGTGAAGCCTGGGACCTTCACCCTGTCGGTGCAATCACCGTTGACCATCCGCGTGCGCACACGAGCCGCGCGCGATTCCCTGATCGACGATCTGCTCGGCGATCCGTTCATGCAGAATTTCTTCGGTGCCACCGTGGCCAAGGACGTCACCGTCTCGAGCCCGCCCGAGGATTTGAAGGTACTCGCGCTGCCCACCGAGGGCCGCCCCACCGATTTCAGCGGCGCGGTCGGCAGCTTCAAGATCGCGAGTGACCTGTCCGCGACGACCGCCGCCGTCGGTGATCCCCTGACGCTGCGGCTGCACGTGACCGGCACCGGCAACTTCGACCGAGTCGACACGCCTATGCTCGAGCATGTCGAGCACTGGAAAACGTACCCGCCGAAGTCATCGTTCAAAGAGAGCGATGCGATCGGCGTCAAGGGCGAGAAGACCTTCGAGCAACCGTTGATCGCATCCCATCCCGGCCCACAAACCCTGCCGGACTTGACGTTCAGCTATTTCGATCCCGAGACGCGCCGCTATGAGACGGCGCGTACCGCGCCGCCGCCGGTCACCATCGCGCCGGCATTGGCGGATGCGACACCGGGAGCGCCATCGTCCGCCACGGCCGGTGCGTCCGCGACGCCGGGCAGCCCGACGACCGCGGCCGCCGCGCGACCGGCCGCCGCCGTCCCGCCCGAGCCATCCTCCCCCGAGATGCGCCCCGATCACGCGATCACCGCCGGTGCGGCGACGTCGCTCGTGCCGCTCTACCTGCGGCCGACGTTTCTGGCCGTGCCGCTCCTGGCCCTGGCGTTCGCCGGCGGCTGGTTCGGGATGCGCCACCGCGGCGCGTCGCTCGGCATATCACGCGGGCGCAACCGGCGCAGCGAAGCATCCGCCAACCGTTTGCTGCAACCGATGCGGGCTGCCGCCCGCGCCGGCGACGCCGCGGCATTCTTCACGGCAGCCTGCATCGCCCTGCGCGAAGCCTTGGCCGCACGCTGGCAACTCGCGCCCGAGCAGTTGACGGCCGACGACTTGGCCGCTCGGCTGGCCGCGGACGCCAACCCCGACGCCGCTGGCGTACTCGAGATTTTCGCGCTCGCGGACGAGGCTAAATACGCGGGTCGCGATCTCAAGTCCATCGACTATGACCGCTGGACACAAGTGGTCCGCAGCCAACTGCTCGAGGCCACCTGATGCGCGCGCATCGTGACACCCGCATTCTGCTGAGCGTCCTCGCTCTGCTGAGCCTGGGGCCCGTGGTAGCGCACGCAGCGCCAGCACCGTACTCAGCCGACGGCCTCTACAATCTCGCCAACTCCTACGCGCGCGCCGGCAAGCCCGGCCTCGCCGTGCTCAACTATGAGCGCGCCCGCCTGCTCGCGCCCACGGATCCCGACATCGAGGCCAATCTGCGCCAGGTGCAAAAGTCGGCGAAGGTCCCGCAAGCAACGCCATCGGCGTTCGAAAGAGCCGTCACGATCGCCGGGCCCACCACGCTGTCGTGGACCGGGCTCGGCGGTATTCTCCTGCTCGGCGCCAGCCTCGTCGCGGGCACCTCGGCCGGGCGCAGCGCGAGCGCCGGCGGCATTCCGTCCCGGTACCGATGGCTGCGCCGCTTAAGTGCCGTGCTGGGACTGGCGTTGTCGGGATTGACCGTCTGCAATGCCGTGGTCGTATGGCCCCAACTTCATCAAGCGGTCATTCTGACACCCGCGACGCCCGTGCGCGTCGCGCCCGTGCCCATGGGAGACCCGCTGTTCGTGTTGCCCGAGGCGGAGACCGTGACCATGACGGCAGAACACGAAGGCTTCGTGCTCATCCACAGCCACGGTCGTTCCGGCTGGGTCGCCGCCGCGAACATCGCGCCCGTGGTGCCCCACTGACTACTGCAGACCGAAGGCCCCGTGGCCGTACTCCTCGGTGAGTTCGAGGATTCTGCCGCCGCCGCGCGCGACGCAGGTCAGCGGATCGTCGGCGATGACTACGGGCAGCCCCGTTTCCTTCATGATGAGTTTGTCGATGTCCTTGAGCAGGGCGCCGCCGCCGGTGATGACGATGCCGCGCTCGGCGACGTCGCTGCCGAGGTCGGGCGGCGTCTGCTCCAGCGCCTGGCGTACCGCCATGACGATGCCCTGCAGCGGCTCCTCGAGCGCCTGCAAGATCTCGTTGGAATTCAGCGTGAATCCCCGCGGCACGCCCTCCGATAAATTGCGTCCCCGCACCGAAATCTCACGGACCTGGTCGCCGGGGTAGGCCGAGCCGATCTCGATCTTGATGCGCTCGGCCGTGGCCTCGCCGATCAAGATGCCGTAATTACGCCGCACGTACTGCGTGATGGCCTCGTCGAATTTGTCGCCACCCATCCGCACGCTGGCTGCATAGACAATTCCATTCAACGACACGATGGCCACTTCCGACGTACCACCGCCAATGTCCAACACCATGGACCCGCGCGCCTCGTGCACCGGCAAGCCCGCGCCCACCGCGGCGGCCATGGGCTCGGGCACGATGTCGACGCTGCGCGCGCCGGCCCCTTCCGCGGATTCCTTGATGGCGCGGCGCTCCACCTGGGTCGAACCGAAGGGCACGCACACGAGCACGCGCGGGCTCGGCCGAAAGAAGCGGTCGCCGTGCACCTTGTTGATGAAGTAATGCAGCATCTTCTCGGTATACGTAAAGTCGGCGATGACGCCGTCCTTCATAGGACGCACGGCCGTGATGTGGCCCGGCGTCCTGCCCAACATTTTTTTCGCCTCGGCCCCGACGGCGACCACGATCTTGCCGCCACGGCCCGGCTCGTTCTGCACCGAAACCACCGACGGTTCGTTCAGCACGATTCCCTTGGATTTCACGTAGATCAGCGTATTGGCCGTACCAAGATCGATCGAGAGGTCATTCGAAAAATGACCTCGAAGGCGTTTTAGCATTGACTCTCTCTAGGAACGCGTGGCCGCGACCGCGCCACCGTATTTCAGGGGCGGCAATGATGCACCGACCCGCGCTCGAACGCCACCCGGCGCGCCCTGTCGGACATATCCGACAGGCGGGCCGCCACAAGTCAGGCGCGGATCAACCTTCCATGTCGTGCTGGATCGATGCCAGCGTTTGCGGGGAGCGCGCCTTGAGCATCGCGAACCAGATCGCGCCGACGATCATGTACGCGAAAAAGACGTACGGCAGGATGTTGTAAGGATATTCCGGGACGGGATAGACGCTGCCCACGACGACGAAACACATGAGCGCGGTGCCCGCCACACCGATGAGCACATGATGCGGCCGCATCTCTCCACTGCGGCGCAAATCCAGCGGCGCGACGAGGCATAGCATGAGATACACCACCACGAAGCCGAAGCTCGCGAAGGTACCGGCATAGCCGAACGCGGCGAGGAAACCGAACGGCAGCAGGGACAGGCATATGAGCGCAAGCAAGCCACCACAGCATACGATGGCCCGATGCGGCGTGCGATGCACGTCGTGCACGAGCCCGAGCGACGTATGCAGGAACCGGTACTTGCCCATGGAGTAGAGCAGGCGCGATGCCGCGTTGATGCTGGCCAAACAGCAGGCGAAGACGCTGATCATGGCGGCGAAGTACACGATGGCCGATGTCCAGCCGAGGCCCGCCTTGGCGGCGACGTCGCCGAACGGCGCACCGCTCGTGCCCAGTGCCGCGGTATCGTCCCCCATGCCGAACACCATGAAGTACGCGATGCACGTAAAGAAGATGCCGGCGAAGGCGCCGCAACCGATCACCGCCAACGGAATGTTTCGGCGCGGATTGGCGGACTCCTTGGCGAGCGTTGCCGAACTCTCGAAGCCGACGAAACTGAAGATGACGAACGGCAGCGCTGAGAACACCGCACCGTACTTGAACGCGCCGATGTTGAGCTGTACGTGATCGATCACCGTGCCCTTGGCGTGCACGAACAACACCGTGATCATGATGATGATGGCGATGGAGATCACCTCGAGGATCAGGCCCGCGCGCGACGACAGCTGCACGTCGCGATAGGCACCGTAGGTGACGGCCGCGACGAATACCAGCATCACGGCGGCCATGGGCACCATGCCGAGCTGCACGCCGAACGCGCCCAAAAAATTACCGAGGAAGATCGGGAACGACACCGCGACCGCCACGGCCGTGAAGAGGTACGCGCTGACCATGGACCACCCCGCGATGGCGCCCGCGAACGGTCCGAACGTACGCCCGATGTAGACGAAGTAGGCGCCGGCCTCCGGATGCCGTGCCGCCAGCACGCCCACGCTCGCCGCGACGACGACCACACCCAGCGTGCCGATGAAATAGGCCATCCAGCAGCCGACGCCCGCAAGCCCGGCCACCACGGAGATGTTGAGTGCCGGCGTAAGCGTCGGCGCGATCGCCGCCAGCGACTGACCGACGATCTCGACGAGTCCGAGCACCCCCGAGCGCAGCCGGGGTGCGGAACTCTCGGCGCCAATGTCATTGACCGCTGCACTCATCGTTGCTGATCTCCCAAACGTAGGCACTGTAAAAAATACACCCCATTGGTAACATGCCCGGCCGCTCGGCGACAGGGTTTTCGGTGCGCGCCAATTTGCGACGCGGGTCGGCCGGCAAACCCCGGCGCCCGTGGTAATCTCTCGGCGTGACCTTTTCCTCGACGCACACCGTCCCCGCACTCCACCGGCTCTGGCGCGCGCTGCTGCTGACACTCGGCGCTGCGCAGGGCGCTCACGCCACGGTGTACCCGCTCCCCACGCCCGACGCAGAGGTGGTGGGCCAGGATCAGACCGTGGTCACCGTCTACGAGGACACGCTGTACGATCTTGCCCGCAAATACAGCTTAGGGTCGGAGGAGATCATCCGCGTCAACCCCGGCGTCGATCCTTGGCTCCCGGGTGCCGGCAAGACGCTGATCGTGCCCGGCCGACACATTCTGCCGCCGGGACCGCGTGAGGGCATCGTCGTCAATCTGCCCGAGCACCGGCTTTATTATTACCCCAAGCCGAAGCGCGACGGCTCGCGCGAAGTGATTACCTATCCCGTCAGCATCGGCAAGATGGACTGGCGCACCCCGTTGGGTCTCACCCATGTGATTCAAAAGGAGAAAAACCCGACCTGGTACCCACCCGAGTCGGTGCGCAAGGAACACGCCGCGGCCGGCGATCCGCTCCCCGCCGTGGTCCCGGCCGGACCGGATAATCCGCTCGGGGCGTATGCCATGCGCTTGGCCGCCGGCAACGGCACCTATTTGATTCACGGCACGAACAATCCCATTGCCGTCGGACTTGCCGTGACGCACGGCTGCGTACGCATGTACCCC
>Ga0116230_10001995_pt1 | contig 19666 bp, 17 predicted proteins | sample S1TSphfallax_3_FD_88678 | JGI IMG/M metagenome (GOLD analysis project Ga0116230, IMG submission 88678) | Host-associated microbial communities from peat moss isolated from Minnesota, USA - S1T2_Fd - Sphagnum fallax MG | ecosystem: Host-associated > Plants > Peat moss > Unclassified | place... | reverse complement strand
TCAGCCTCGGCCGGCTGGCGGAACTGGCCGGCATGAGCGAATTCCATTTCAACCGCCTGTTCAAACGCGCGACGGGGATTCCGCCCTCGCAGTATCAGATCAAGCTCCGGCTCGAGGCCGCGCGGCGATACCTGCGCGAAACGAAACGGAGCGTGCTCACGATCGCGAACGAGATCGGCTACTCCAACCCGAGCCATTTCGCGCAGCTCTTCCGCAAGGAAACCGGCCTGTCGCCGACGGACTATCGGCGCCAGCGGTAGGGGGCGCGCCCAGTGGAGCCTTAGAGTGGCTCGTTGAGCTTTACCGCAGTTTCCTGGATCCCCCGGAAAATCCTATCGGCGATCTCCAGTGGGAATTGCGCTGGCAGTTGACCGCTCACGCGATCGATCGCCCTCGGAGTTTCGGCGGCGATTTCCTGCAGCAGCGGAACGGCGCTGCCGATGCCAATGGCCCGGGTGACGGCATCCCAGTGTCGGGCCTTGATCTCGATCAGCTTCCAATGGGCGTGCTTGCTGCGGACGGCCATCGCCAGCTTGGCCTTGTGCCAATCGAGGTGATTCGGTCCGCGTCCCATGATCGGCCAAGCCGAGAGTACGTCATAGAACGGGGTCAGCCGGTATCTGCCGCCTGGTTCGAGAAACAGAGAAAAATTCTTCGCGTGGCCATCCGTTGCGGCGAGCATCCAGAAAATGATCTGAGCTTTCACAAAAGCTCGCAGATCTTCGGTCGCGTGGCTGCTGGCCTCGAGGACGCGCAGAATGTCGCGCATACCCGGTCCGCCGTCGGATTCGTACTTTTTTGAGCTGGGTAGGCCCAGTGCCTGACAGAAATCCTCTTGCGGCAGCCTGGCGATCCCGCCCGTGCGCCTGGGCTCACGGTCAAATCGTTCAACCATGAGCACCTTCCATCTGCCGAATTCAACGATGTCGCATGAGGCGGCCGGCAGGCCGAAAGCGCGCATGAGGCGCAGACAGAGCCATTCGTTCTCCACCGAATCACGCATGTCGACCTGGAGATGGCCAATGAGACCGAGCGGCAATTTGAGAATATGGGTGGTGGGGGTGGCGCCCAAAGGACGGCACCATTTTCCGCGGTGAAACAGCAGTGCGGTCTTTTCCTGCGCACCGGCGATGGAAACCCGGAAATCGTTAGCCTCCGGTTGCCCCCATGTCCGCCCGTTGGAAAGGCAGGCGGCGATCTGTTGCTGGACTCCTTCGTCGGTCAAAGGTTCGGCCTCGATCCGATCGAAGCCGCTTGGGTGGTCGTCTTCCGGCAACAACTGGATCGCTCCCGCGCAGTCCCGGCCAATGGCGGACAAGAGATCGAATGCTTCGGTGGAAGCGATGGCAAATCTGCTTCGGATTCGATTGCGGATGGCGGCGCTGTCCGGGAGTAGATTGTCGAAGTAGTGGGCGACAGCATCGCCCTGATGCGCGGTATTTCCGGGGGTGAAGGGCAACGAAAGCGACAGGGCGCAGCCCAACGGTGATGCTGCCCACGCCTGCTCATAGTGCAGCCGATGCATACCCCGCGTCTGGGTCCAAACCCCGACTCGTTGCCCGTTCATCCAAATCGATAGCGCCGATTTAGCCATGACGCGCGGCTTTCACCGGCCGTTCTTATCGGGGCTGACCTTGGCCGAAGGCGGCGATTCCGGCACTTCGATGACGAGACGTCCACCGAGCGCAGCGACGAGACGGGAGATCTGATCGAAGGAGGTGACCCCAGGCGCATTCTCGATTCGCGCCGCTCTCTTTTGATTCACGCCGAGCAGCTGGCCTACTTGGGTTTGACTGAGGGATCGAGATTTTCGCAGACCGCGCAAGACAGCCCGAAGTTGAAGGGAGGTGGGTACGGGATAATTCATGGGCGGACAAAAACTATCTTTAGGTAGTATTTCTACTTCACTACTCAAAGATAGTAAAGACAAAATACTATGTAAGTGTAGTAAAGACTCGCGCAACGGTCTGCCCCGCAAGTACGCCGGCATCAACGTCCCACCATCTGCGCCTGTGCGGCGGGGTAGCGGTCTCCCTGCACCTTGATCGCGGACAAGGCACGCTGAAGGTCGCCCATTTCTTCGGGGGTAAAGGTCAAAGCCGTCGCCCCGATGAGGTCATCCAGGTGGTGCAGCTTGGTCGTCCCCGGAATCGGCACGATCCACGGCTTCTGCGCCAGCACCCAGGCCAGCGCCACCTGGGATGACGTCGCGCCTTTCCGCCGGCCGAATTCCTCGAGCAGATCCACCAGCACCCGGTTCGCCTTCATCGCCTCGGCCGTGAAGCGCGGCAGCGTTGCGCGGTTGTCGTTGGCGTGGTCGAATTTCGTCTGCTCGTTCAACCCGCCGCCGAGGAAGCCGCGGCCCAGCGGGCTGTACGCCACGAAGCCGATGCCGAGTTCCTCAAGGGTAGGGAAGAGTTCGTCCTCCGGCTGCCGCCACATCAGGGAATATTCGCTTTGCACGGCGGTGACCGGCTGAACGGCGTGGGCGCGGCGAACGGTCTCCGCTCCCACCTCGCAGAGACCGAAATGCTTCACCTTGCCCAACCGAATCAGTTCCTTCACCGCCCCAGCGACTTCCTCGATTGGAACCTTGGAATCGAGCCGATGCTGATAAAACAGGTCGATGTGGTCGCGTTTGAGCCGCTGGAGTGACGCGTCGGCGACCTCCCGGATCCGCTGCGGCTGGCTGTTCGGGACGCCTGAGTTGCCGGCGCCGCAATCGAACCCGAATTTCGTGGCCACGACAATTCCGTCGCTCACGGTCGAAAGGGCCTCCCCGACGAGCGATTCGTTCGTGAAGGGCCCGTAGACCTCCGCGGTGTCGAAGAACGTCACGCCCCGTTCCACCGCCTGGCGGATCAGCGCGATCATTGCGCTCCGGTCCGGGGCGGGCCCACGGTGATAGTTCATGCCCATGCAGCCGAGGCCGATGGCGGAGACGTTCAGGTCACTTTTGCCGAGTTGGCGGGTCTTCATGCCTGACGGTAGCATGCCTGCGCCACTTTGGCGCCCGGTTGGTTGCGCTACCTGTTGCGCGTTTGCTTCAAATTCACCGCAATTATCCCACAAGCTGTGGCACAATTAACCGGCTCCGTCGATTAACGGGCCTCGGCCCGTTGCTTTAGCGCTTCATTCATCGCCACGAAGGCTGCTTCGGTCGGCTTGAAATCGTAGAACAGCACTGCCAACCCCTGCATCTTCTCGTTATTGGAGAAGACGGTTCGGTTGGGTCCATCCGCCTCGATGAGGAAGGTGTGCACGCCGCTGAAGACCCCGGGGAAACCCAGATGGCCGCTCCAGGCGATGCGATCGGGATCGGAGGCCAGCACGTGCCCGGTGCCGGTGATCTCCGCCTGGCCGACCGGATGCACCGTGACGCGCACGTCCTTACCGGCCGACATGTCGCCCTCCACCTTCACGACAAAGGGATTCCAACTCGGATAGGCCCCGTAGTCTCCGACAATGGCCCGGACCTTGTCCGCCGGAGCGTTGATCACGATGCGGGTGTTGATGGAGGTGCAGCCGGCCAGGGCGACGGCGCAGACCGCGAGACAGAGGGGTTTTGAGAACATGAACGGGAAAGGGCGCCGGGCGGAGTTACAGGGTTTAAGGCTGTGTTTGTTTTGAATCGCTTGGCTGCGGACGCAAGCCCGCGAAGGCCTGCGAGCGGTGCCCGTGGCTCGCGACCCAGTTGCGGTGGCGCTTGCCTACGTCGGTCACCTCGACCAAGTTAGACCAGTCGCGTCCTCCATGCCTACAATTCCCGACGTCATTCGGGCGGTTGGAGACGGAGGAAGCATGAAACCGCCCCACGGTCTCACGGCCAGCACTCTAGACCGTATTACGGGCGTGCTGGAGCGCTATCCCGCAGTGGAACGAGCCGTGCTCTTCGGCTCCCGGGCGAAACGTACCCATCGGCCTGGGTCCGACATCGACCTTGCGCTGGTGGGAGCCGAGCTCGACGGGCGCATCGTCGGGAAAATTGACGACGCGCTGGACGACCTCCTGATTCCCTACCGTTTCAGCCTGATCATTTACGGTCCAGCCACCGACTCCGAGGTCGCAGCCCATATCAAACGCGTGGGGCTGGTGATTTTTGAGCGCGCGTCCGTAGCGGTCCCGGAATAATCGCCCGAAACGGCTGCCTGAGGAGGGCAATCTGCGGTTCCTCTGGCCGATACTGCAGCGTCGGCGATCCCTTCATTGGCTTTGCCGGGCGGCGATATCATCCCATGCATCCGAATCCGCAGAATCCGGCTGATGGGTTCATGAATAGCGGTCACGGCTTGCCCGTGCGGAAGTTTACATAGGAGACTGTCGGACGGTTCGCAAAAGCGCGGTCGTCGTCGCCGACGAGCTTGAGCTGCCCCAAGGCCGCAGTGGCGACGATCCATGCGTCGTTCTCACCCAGGCGCGTGCCGTTGGCGCGGGCGCGACGCTGGATCAGGCCGACGCGGCGGGCGTGCTGATGGGAAAGCCCAAGGGAGCGAGCCAGCACCCCCAGCGCCCATTCCACCGCGGCCGCGTCGTCCGCTCCCTCCACCAACTCGGCGAGGGAAACGATGGACACGAACAGCCGGGCACGAGACGGCATTTGCGCTCGGAATTGTCGGGCGGGTCCAACCGTGGCGTCTGCGACCTCGTTGAAGTAATCGATGAGGAACGAGCTATCGAGAAGGTAGTCAGCCACGGCTTATGCGCAGGCGGGCATTGCCGGCATTCCGGGTTTCCCAAGCGGCGGCATCGGCCACCGTCGGGATGTCGCGGGAATGAATCCACTCCCTCAGCAGCGCGGTTTGCGAGACCCCCTTGCGGCGGGCCTTCAGGGCGAACTTCTTCAAGTCGGATTCAGCGAGTCGGGCGTTAAAGGCTTTCATCTGCTTTACGGATGCATTACGGCTCCATGGGGTCAAGCGGCAAACCGAAATTTGCGGGCCCGGTCATGGCGGCGGCATCGCCGACAATCGGTTAAAGCGCTCGCCGGAGTTGGAGCATTTCCACTCGACCGCCTCAAAGCGATAGGCGGCCACGCATACGATCCGGCTGTAGTAGCCTTCGTCCTAGTCTTTGCCCTGGTGTGAATCCGACAGAACTCGGGAGCCCGATAGGCCTATCCCATGAATCGCTCCAGGCGGCCTACCGGCCTTCGGGTAACCGGCATGTCAATTTTCGGCCCAAAGGCCGAATTTCCACAACTCGTTGATTAAAATGGCTGCCCGGGCTGGGATCGAACCAGCGACCAAGTGATTAACAGTCACCTGCTCTGCCACTGAGCTACCAGGCATCTCATTCGAGACCGTCCCCTCGCGGGTGGCGGAGGGGAGGGATTACGTCCTGTCCACCTATATCGGCAAGCAAAAATGCCTCCCAACTTTTGTTTTGCATTCCCCCCTTCAACCCTGTGAGATGGTCCGCTTTCCACTACGCCTGCCCTCGATTCTCGGGGCCCCAGGGGGAACGAAATCATGAAAACACCGCTTATTCTCAACGTCGCCACGCGCGCCCAGACGGGCCGCAGCTCCTCGCGCCGCCTTCGCAAGGACAACCGCATCCCGGCCATCCTTTACGGGAAGCACTCGAACCCGGAGAAGCTCTCGGTCGAGACCCCGGAGTTCACCCGCCTGCTCAAGTCGGTCGCCGGCCGCGCCGTCCTGATCGAGCTCAAGCACCCGGATCGCGCGGACAAGGCCCTGTCCTTCCTCCAGGAGATCCAGCGCGACCCGATCACCGACCGCTACCTCCATCTCGACCTTCATGAGGTCAAGCCGGACGAGAAGTTCGAGATCCGCGTCCCGATCCGCGTCGTGGGCGAGTCCTTCGGCGTCAAGAACCAGAGCGGCGTGCTCGAAATCGGCGTCCACGCCCTCCGGGTCCGCTGCCTGCCGGGCGACCTGCCGGAGTCGATCGATGTCGACGTGACCGAGCTCAAGGTCGGCGAGACCATCAAGGTCAGCCAGATCAAGACCGTTTCCGGCGTGGTCTTCCTCGACGATGCCGGCCAGCCGGTCGTCGCCTGCGTCGAGCCCGTCGCCGAAGTCGTCATCGAGGCCCCGACCGCCGCCGCCACTCCGGCGGAAGGCGCCGCGGCCCCCGCGGCCGACGGCAAGACGCCCGCCCCCGCGGCGGACGGCAAGGCCGCTCCCGCCGGAGACGCCAAGGCCCCCGCCGCCGGCGGGGACAAGAAAGCCCCGGCCGCCGCGGCCGGCGCCAAACCCGCTTCGCCCGCCAAAAAATAATCCTTTCTGGCGGCGGTCGTTCTTTGAGTCATGTCCATTTCGCTCGTGGCCGGCCTGGGCAACCCAGGCCGCGACTACGAGTCCACCCGGCACAATGCCGGCTGGATGGTGCTCGATGCCCTGGCGTCGAAGCACGGTCTGGCCTGGCAGCGAGCCTCCGGCTTCGAGTCGGAGGTGGCGCGCTGGAACCCCTCGCCGGATCGCACGGTCTGGCTGGCCAAGCCCCTCACGTTCATGAACGAGAGCGGCCGGGCCGTCGGGGCGCTCGCCCGCTATCACCGGCTGGCGCCGGCCGCCATCGCCGCCGTTTACGACGATCTCACGATCGACCTCGGTCTCGTGAAGGTCTCGGTGACCGGCAGCTCCGGCGGGCATAACGGGGTCGCCAGCCTGCTCGAACACGTCGGCGACGGCTTCAGCCGTTTCCGCCTCGGCATCGGGCCGAAGCAGCCGCCCCAGATGGACCTCAAGGACTTCGTTCTCGCTAGATTTACTTCCGAACAGCTCACTCTCTTCCAACACAAGCTCTCCACCACCGTCTCCGGCCTCGAACTGCTGATCCACAGCGGTCCGGACCGGGCCATGAATCAACTCAACCGCCGCGATCCGCCGTCTCCGCCACTCCCACCGCCTCCCTCACCATGAACCCGACCAAACGCAACTACCTCGCCACCTTCATCCTCGATAACCGCGGGAAGCAGGACACCGTCGAGCAGATCATCGACGGCGTGAAGCAGGACATCTCGGCCGTGCACGGCGAGGTCACCAAGGTCGAGAGCATCGGCCGCAAGGAATTCGTCCGCGTGACGGACCGCCGCCTGACCGGGGCGTCCTACGTCCACGTCACCTTCAGCGCGCCGCCGCAGGGGCCGGCCCAGCTCAAGGAGCGCCTCCGGCTGAACAACAGCGTCTATCGCACCTTCGTCCGCGAAGTCTGAGTCCGACGCCATGGCCAACTTCAACAAAGTCTACCTGATGGGCAACCTGACGCGCGACCCCGAGATGCGGGTCACGCCGAAGGGCACGGCCATCTGCCAGTTCGGCCTGGCGATCAGCCGCTCGTGGAAAGACGAGAGCGGGCAGACCAAGGAGGAGACGACCTTTGTCGACGTGGAGGCCTGGGGCAAGCAGGGCGAGATCATCTCGAAGTACTGCTCCAAGGGCCGTCCGCTTTTCGTCGAGGGCCGCTTGAAGTTCGACCAGTGGGAGGACAAGACCTCGGGGCAGAAGCGCAGCAAGCTCAAGGTCGTCCTCGAGAATTTCCAATTCATCGGCAGCCGCGAAGGCGGCGCGGGCGGCGCCCCGGGCGGCGGTGGCGACGATTCCGAGGGCGGTGGTGGCGCTGGTCCCGGCGACCGTTCCGCGCCCGCGCGTCCCGCGGCCCGCCCCCCGGTCCCCCGCGAGACCGTCGATGAAGACGTGCCGTTCTGAGCCGGTCCGACCCGCTCCATCCCCGTCACCGACTCCTCCTTCCTGCCGCCCCCGGCGCCCGCCCTCTCCTAGACAACCCACTCCATTTATGGCTCACAACGAAGTTCTCCTCCTCAAGCCCGTCGAAGGTCTCGGCGGCGAAGGCGACCAAGTCAAAGTTCGCGCCGGATACGCGCGCAATTTCCTCCTGCCCCGCGAGATCGCGGTGCCCGTCACCAAGGGCAATCGCAAGCAGATCGAGGCGCTGAAGAAGCGCCGCGCCGAGCGCGAGGCCCACGATCTCGCCGGCGCCCAGGAGCTGGCGAAGAAGCTCGAGCACGCCAGCCTCGCGTTCGCCGTGAAGACGGGCGAGGGCGGCCGGATGTTCGGCGCCATCACCTCGACCGACCTCCACGAGAAGCTCACCGCCGCCGGCTTTGCGATCGACCGCAAGAAGGTCCATCTGCACACCCCCGTGAAGACGCTCGGCCGCCACACCGTCAAGGTGAAGCTCCACGCCGACGTGTCCGTCGAATTGCCCTTCGACGTCGTATCCGAGAACCCGATCGAGGTCGCGCCGGCCCCCGAGGCCGAGGACAAGCGCGACCGCAAGTTCGACGCCCGCAAGTAAGCGCTCCGGCCTTCCGCATCCCACCGCCGAGGGCCATGGTCGAAGAACCTTCCCGCGCCGCTCCGCGCGCCGCCGCCGCGGCCGCGACCGGCCGCGGGCTGCCGCACAGCGTCGAGGCCGAGGAGTACCTGCTGTCCTGCTGCCTGCTCGACGGCTCGGAGGTCGTGTCGCGCTGCCTGGAGGCCCGCCTCAGCCCCGAATCGTTCTATGTCCCCGCGCACGGGGTCGTGTACGCCACGATCGTCGAGCTTTACAACCGCCAGTCGCCGATCGACGTCGCCGTCGTGGCCGAGGAGCTGAAGACCGCCCGCCAGCTCGACGCCGTCGGCGGCTACGCCTTCCTCACGCGCGTCAGCGGCAGCATCCCGACGACCGCGCAGGCCGGCTATTTCGTCGAAAAGGTCCGCGAGCAGCACCTCCTCCGCGAGATCATTCGCTCGTCCACCGGCGCGGTGGAGGACTGCCTGAATTTCTCGGGCGGCATCGACGAATTCGTCGACCAGATCGAACAGCGCCTCTTCGCGGTCACGCAGAACCGCGTCAGCGAGAGCGCCAAGCCCATGCGCGAGCCCACGCAGGAGGCGATGCAGGTCATCACGAAGATGATGATGAAGAAGGGCGAGCTGACCGGGGTGACCTCCGGCTTTCTCGACCTCGACAAGCTCACCTTCGGGTTCCAGCGGCAGGAGATGATCGTCCTCGCCGCCCGCCCCTCGATGGGCAAGACGTCCCTCGCTTTGAATTTTGCGGAGGCGGCCGCGCTCCCGAAAAAGGGCGAGCCCGTCGGCACCCTCATCTTCTCCCTCGAAATGAGCGGCGCCCAGCTCGCCCTGCGCATGCTCTGCGCCCGGGCGCGCGTGAATCTGAAGATGCTGCGCGACGGCCTGCTCTCGAAGAACGGCGAGGAGCAGCAGCGCCTGGTGGCCGCCGCCGACGAATTCAGCAAGGCGCCCCTCTTCATCGACGACTCGAGCGCCCTGTCCATCATGCAGTTGCGGGCGAAGGCGCGCCGCGTCCACGCCCGTCACAAGCTCGGCCTCGTCGTCGTCGACTACCTCCAGCTGCTCAATCCGACCGACAGCAAGGTGCCGCGCGAGCAGCAGGTGGCGGAGGCGTCCCGCGGATTAAAGGCACTTGCGAAGGAACTCGACGTTCCGGTCGTTGTATTAAGCCAGCTTAACCGTTCGTCCGAGAAGGAGAACCGCACCCCGCGTCTGGCGGACCTGCGCGAATCCGGCTCGATCGAACAAGACGCCGACGTCGTTCTCATGCTGGCCCGACCCAAAGACGCAGATGAAAAATTCCAGGTTGCCGCCGACTCGGCCGAGTTAATCGTTGCCAAGCAGCGAAACGGGCCGGTAGGAGAGTTGCGACTCACGTTCCTTCGCGACCTTACCCGATTTGAAAACTACACCCAGTAAACCTCTGCCGGCCAGAGGCGTGCGCAGCATTTTGGCCGGTCTGATCCTCGTTTTCGTGGGTGGGGCAAGCGGGTGGGCCCAGACGGCGCCGGCGGGCGCGGGCGTGGGCCCGGGGGCATCGGCCCCGGCGCCCGCTTACAAGGTGGGCACGATCACCATCAAGTTCGTCGGCACGGCCAACGTGAACGAGCAGCTCGTCCGGGCGAACATGCAGGTGCGCGAGGGCGGGGACCTCGACGAGACCATCCTCGATCGCGACATCCGGGCGCTCTACAAGACCGGGCTGTTCGAATTCATCGAAATCAAGCGCGAGCAGGTCGATCCGCACACCTACAATCTCGTGGTCGAGGTCACGCCCAAGTACCGCGTGCTCGCGCTCCGCTTCGAGGGCAACAAGAAGGTCAAGACCAGCCGCCTCCTCAAGGAGGTCAAGACCAAGGCCAACACCGCCCTCGACGAGCGCCAGGTCAAGGAGGACTCGGAGAAGCTCAAGGATTACTATCAGAAGTCCGGCTACAACCAGGTGGTCATCACCTACACGATCGACAAGGACCGCTCGACCGGGCTCGGCACCGTCATTTTCAAGATCCGCGAAGGCAACAAGGTCCGCATCGCCGACGTCCGCTTCAGCGGCAACGCGCACATCAAATCCAAGGCGCTGCGGGGCGAGATGGATACGAAGCGCTGGTGGATCTTTTCGTGGCTGACCGACACCGGTCGCCTCAAGGACGAGACCTTCCAGGACGATCTCGACAAGCTGCGCGATTACTACCGCGAGCACGGCTACCTCGACGTCGAGATTCCCGAGGACAAGGTGATCTTCGACTATCCCCGGCCGGATCGTCTCATCATCACGATCCAGATCAACGAAGGCCGCCAGTACAAGATCGGGGAGATCACCTTCGTCGGCAACAAGCTCCACTCGTCCGCGCTGCTGCGCCGCGTCGTCAGCCTTTACGTGAAGCCGGGCAACATCTTCGCCCCCTCGAAGATCGACAAGGCGACCGAGCGCGTGGACGACTATTACGGGAAGGACGGCTATCTCGACACGCATTCCCGCGTCATCCGCAAGCCCAACCTGACGACGGATAACATCGATATCGAGTTCCGGATCGAGGAGAGCGACAAGTTCAGCGTCGAGTCGATCGAGCTCGACGGCAACACCAAGACCAAGAGCACGGTGATCCTGCGGGAACTCGTCCTCGGCCCCGGCGACGTCTTCGACACCGTCCGGATGAAGATCAGCAAGCTCCGCCTCGAGAACACCCGGTTCTTCGACGACGTGAGCATTACGCCGCAGGACACCAACATCCCGGGGCGCCGGAACATGCGGGTCGCCGTCAAGGAAGGCCGCACGGGCAGCCTGACGTTCGGCGCCGGCTACAGCTCGCTGGAGCGCGCGACCGTCTTCGCCGAAGTGCAGCAGACCAATTTCGACATCTTCAACCGCCGCTCGCTCTTCCAGGGCGACGGCCAGAAGTTCGACCTCAAGGTTTCGATCGGCGAACTGTCGAACTCCGTCGTGCTCAACTTCGAGGAGCCCTACCTCTTCCAGAAGGCGCTCAAGTTCGGCTTCAGCCTCTTCCGCGAGCAGTCCGACTATGTCAGCACCTATTACAATGAGGTGGATCTCGGCGCCACGGTCTACCTGAGCAAGCGGCTGTTCGGCCTGGTCGAGGGCACGCTGTCGTACACCTACGAGATCGTCGAAATCGGCGACGTGACCTCCACCGCCTCGCCCATCATTCAGGAGTTCAGCGGGCACCACGACATCTCCAAGGTGAGCTTCCAGCTGCTGCGCGACACCCGCGACAAGATCGTCAACACGACCTCCGGCAATCGCATCGAACTCGACACCTCCGTGGCCGGCGGACCGCTCGGCGGCACCGACAGCTTCTACAGCATGGAATTCCGCGGGTCGCAGTTCTTCAAGGTGTTCGACGCGCAGACCCAGGTCCTGGGCCTGATCGCCCGCGGCGGCGTCATCCAGAATTACGGCAATACGAAGGTGCTGCCCTACTACGACGCCTACTACCTGGGCGGACCCTATGACCTGCGCGGCTTCGAGTACCACGAGGTCAGCCCGCGCGACCAGTATGGCGAGCCGATCGGCGGCAAGAGCTACGGCCTGCTGAGCGCGGAGTACTCCGTCGACGTCGTCAGTCCGATCCGCATCGCGGTCTTCTACGACATCGGCTTCGTCAACTCGGGCGCCTACGACTTCAATCCCTCGCACTACAACGACGATTACGGCATCGGCCTGCGGCTCTTCGTCGCGGGCGCGCCGCTCAGCCTGGATTACGGTATCCCGGTCAAGGGCGACAAGTTCAACCGCCAGGGTAATCAGTTCAATTTTTCGTTTGGCACGCGCTTCTAATTCCGCTCTGGTCTAACCTTTAATCTGCCCATCCATTCATGAAGAAAATCATTCAGTCTCTCCTGGTCGTCGCCGCCCTCGCGGGTGCCGCCTTTACGGTCCAGGCCCAGCCGACCCCCAAGATCCTGGTCCTCGACTTGGAGAAGGTGTTCAACGAGCACTACAAGACCAAGGAACAGAACGTCAAACTGCAGGGCGATCAGCAGAAAGCCCAGGAGCAGCTCGACGTCATCACCAAGGAAGGCAATGCGCTGGTCGAACAGTTCAAGGAGCTGGACGAGCAGGCCAAGAACCCCACCGCGACCGCGGAAGCCAAGGCGAAGTCCCAGGCCGCCGCCCAGAAGAAGTACGAGGAGATCCGCCAGAAACAGAATGAGCGCGACACCTTTGTGCAGAACACCCGCACGACCCTCCAGCAGCGCTTCCAGACCTTCAAGACCCTCATGATCGAGGAGATCACCAAGGTGGCGGTGGACGTCGCCAAGCGCCGCGGCGCGACGCTGCTGATCGACAAGTCCGGCCCGAGCATGATCGGCGTCTCGAACATCCTCTATTTCGACCCGAGCATGGACATCACCGACGAAGTCCTCGCCGACATCAACAAGGACCGCCCGGCCAGCTCCATGGCGACGCCCAGCGCGTCCACGCCTTCGAGCACCTCGGGCAGCCCGTCGATCGTCGTCCCGAAGAGCTGATTTCCGCTCCAGTCGCGGCCGCCTTCCCGTGAGGGGGCCGTTCGACGTTAGGTTTGCACCAGGCCCCGCCGGCTCGACCGGCGGGGCCTTTTCATGGGCGGGTCGCCGGCGGTCAGGCCGGCCCCGTCGCCAATCTTAACCGGCGGTGACCGCCGGCGGCACGATTCCGGCTAGATGGCATTGCGCCCTCTGCTCTGTTCCTCGCTCTTCCCCTGACCGAATCATGGCTGCTATCCCAAGCCTAACCGAGAGCGCCCCGCCCGCGGCTTTCACCCTGGAGCAGAAGGAATATCTGGCCGGCTTCATGGCGGGCGCGATGGCGTCGCACGCGCTGCCGTTCGTCGGCGCCACGTCCGGGGGCCTGCTCACGGCCGAGGCCGCTGCATCCGCGAGCCCCAACCTGGCGCAGCCCGCGGCCGGTGCGACGGTCTTCGGCACCCCGCTGACCGATCTCTGCCGGGAGGAGCGCTGGAAGTACGACGAGAATCCGCTCGACGCCTGGGAACGGCTGCTGCGGCACGCCGAGGAGGACCGGCGCCCCGACGCCGAACACACCTATCGCTTCAAGACCTTCGGCCTTTTCTACGTCGCCCCCGCGCAGGATAGCTTCATGCTGCGCCTGCGCGTGCCCGCCTGCGAACTCACGGCGGCGCAGTTGCACGGCGTGGCCGATCTCGCCCGCGATTTCGGCGGCGGTCACGCCCACATCACGACGCGCGGCAACCTCCAGGTCCGGGAGTTCAAGCCCCGGGATCTGGTCCGGGTGCTCATGCGCGTCGACGAGATCGGCCTGACTTCGCGCGGCGCCGGCGCGGACAACATCCGCAATGTCACCGCCTCGCCGGACAGCGGGTTTGCGCCCGATGAACTGATCGATGTCCGCCCTTACGCCAAGGGGCTGCATCATTATATTCTCAACCACCGCGATCTCTACGGCCTGCCGCGCAAGTTCAACGTGGCGTGGGACAACGGGGGCAGCCTCAGCGTGGCCGCCGATACGAACGACATCGGCTTTGTCGCCGTCGCCGTGTCCGAGCAGTCGCTCGCGGCCTCGCCGGTTCCCCCTGCGCCGGAGATCAAACCGGGCGTCTACTTTCGGCTTCAGCTCGGCGGCATCACCGGCCACCGCGACTTTGCCGCGGATACGGGTTTGCTGGTCCCGCCGGCCCAGGCCGTGGCGATCACCGCTGCGATGATCCGGGTCTATCTGGAGCATGGCGACCGCACCAACCGCAAGCAGGCCCGGCTCAAGTATCTCCTCGGTCGCTGGGGAACGGAGCGGTTTCTGGAGGAAACCCAGCGCAAGCTCGCCTTCCCCCTGCTCCGCCTGCCCCTGGCCGCGTGCGAGCCGCGGCGACCCGTGCGGAAGCAGGGTTGGCTCGGCCCGCGCAGCCAGGCCCAGCCGGGTCTGAGTTCGCTCGGGGTGGGCGTCCCCGTGGGACGGCTCAGCTGCCCGCAGATGCATGCGCTGGCCGATCTCGCCACCCAGTACGGGCGCGGCGAGCTGCGCCTGACCGTCTGGCAGAGCCTGATCATTCCCTACCTGCCGAATGCATTGCTCGACACCGTCAAGCTGGCGGTGAGCCGCATGGGCCTCTCGTACCAGGCCTCGCCGGCGGCGGGGGGCGTGATTGCCTGCACGGGCAACCGCGGCTGCAAGTACTCCGCGGCCGATACGAAAGGCCACGCCACCGCGCTCATGCAGACGCTGGCCGCCCGGTTTCCCGAATTCGCCGCGCCCGTGAATATCCATTTCACCGGCTGCGCCCATTCCTGCGCCCAGCACTACTGCGGCGACATCGGTTTCATCGGCGTCAAACTGGCCGATGGCACGGAAGGGTACCACGTGGTGCTGGGGGGTGGCATGGACGACGAACAGGGAATCGCCCGCGAGCTGTTCCGGGGCGTGCGGTCGGGAGAGGTCGCTGCGCTGGTGGAGCGCATCCTCACCGTCTTCACCGACCGGCGGGCGACCGGAGAGACCTTTGTCGCGTGGGTGCGCCGCCAGTCGGTGAAGGAATTGCAGGAGTCATTGGCCTCATGACGTCCGTGCCGCTGATTCCCGACACCGCGCCGTTTACGCCCGAGCAACGGGCTTGGCTGAACGGCTTTTTCGCCGGTCTGTTCTCGCGGGCGACGCCGGCCGGCGCCGCGACCGTCGCCTCGGCCCGGCCGCCGGCGCTGCCGCCTCTGACGATTCTGTTCGGCTCGCAAACCGGCACCGCCGAAGGCCTGGCCAAGCGCGCGGCGCGGGAAGCGGGCAAGCGCGGTTTCGCCGCTACGGTGGTGGACATGGCCCAGACCGGGGCCGAGCGTCTGCCGTCCGAGCGCAACCTCCTGGTGATTGCCAGCACCTACGGGGACGGCGAGCCGCCCGACAGCGCGCGCGCCCTCCACGCCGTCCTGGGCGCGGCCGCGGCGCCCCGGCTGCCGGAGGTCCGTTTCAGCGTCTGCGGGCTGGGCGACACCAATTACCGCCTGTTCTGCCAGTGCGGGAAGGATTTCGACGAAAGGCTGGAGCGGCTCGGAGCGGTGCGGGTCGCGCCGCGGGCCGACTGCGATCTGGATTACGAGGCTGCCTTTGCGCGCTGGCTGGACGCGAGCCTGGCCGCGTTTTCCGGTGCGGCGGAGTCACCGACGGCCGGGACGCCGGTCGCTGCGGGAAAATCACCTGCGGCGCCGGTCCTGAACGGGCCGGAAGGAGGGCCGGCGGAAGGCGCGGACGGAGGCCATTCCAAGGCCCGACCTTTTCCCGCTGCCGTGCTGACCGTCCGGGCGCTGAGCGGCGCCGGGTCCGGCAAGGAAGTGAACCATGTCGAGTTCTCGTTGGCGGGTTCGGGCCTGGCCTATGAGGCGGGCGATGCGCTCGGGGTGTTTCCGACCAACTGCCCCGCGCTCGTGGCTGAGGTGCTCGCCGCGCTGGGCTACGACGGCGAGGAAGCGGTGAGGGCGCCCGATGGCAGCAGCGTCCCGCTTCGGCGGGCGCTCGGGGAGAGCTACGATCTCGGCAAGCCGTCCGCCGAACTGCTCGCCCTCCTGGGCGCCGGGTCCGCGCCCCTGCCGCATGTGATCGACGTCCTGCTCGCGCATCCGGGCAAGCGGATTCCGGCCGCCGAGTTCGTCGGCGCCCTCCGCAAGCTCCAGCCGCGGCTGTATTCGATCTCGTCGTCGCCGAAGGCCCACGTTGGCCAGGTCCATCTCACGGTCGGGGCGGTGCGCTACGAGCACGCCGGGCGGCGGCGCAAGGGGGTGTGCTCGACCTTTCTGGCGGAACGGGCCCTCGCCGTGGGCCGGGTGGGCGTGTTCGTCCATCCGAACCGGGTCTTCCGGCCGCCGGCCGACGGCAGCCGCGACATGATCATGGTCGGGCCGGGCACTGGGATCGCGCCGTTCCGGGCGTTTCTGCAGGAACGGCGTCTCACGGGAGCCACGGGGCGGAACTGGCTGGTCTTCGGCGACCAGCGCGAAGCTACGGACTTTCTTTATCGCGAGGAATTGCTCGGCGCGCGCGCGGACGGCACCCTCGCGCGGTTGGATCTGGCCTGGTCGCGGGATGGGGCGGACAAGGTGTATGTGCAGCACCGACTGCTGGCGGCGGCGGAAGAAGTCTGGGCGTGGCTTGAAGCGGGCGCCCATTTCTACGTCTGCGGCGATGCCAGCCGCATGGCCAAGGACGTCGACGCCGCCCTCCACCGCGTGGTCGAGACCGCGGGCGGACGCACGGCGGAGCAGGCCGCCGATTACATCCAGACCCTGCGCGCGGCCAAACGCTACGTCCGCGATGTCTATTGAACTCCCGACCGCGGAACCGGGGCTCTCGGGGTTCATCGCCGAGCTGCTGGCCGATCAGCAGCGCCTGCAAACACCCGCCGCGCGGCTGGCGGCGGCCTGGGATGCCGGGCGGCGCGGCCGGATCGCCGACCTCGGGCCGCAGCTGATTCCGCTCACAGCGCCCCGTCCCGGCGAGCAGTTCGCCTTCGAGGTCGACCTGGACTCGTGCACCGGGTGCAAAGCCTGTGTCGCGGCCTGCCACTCGCTCAACGGCTTGGACGAGAACGAGACCTGGCGCGATGTCGGGCAATTGGTGAGCGACGATCCGCGGCATCCGTTCGTGCAGGCGGTGACCACGTCCTGCCATCACTGCGCCGATCCGGGCTGTCTGAACGGTTGCCCGGTGCTGGCCTACGAAAAGGACCCCGTGACGGGGATCGTCCGGCATCTCGACGACCAATGCATCGGCTGCAGCTACTGCATTCTCAAGTGCCCGTACGATGCGCCCAAGTTCAACGCCGCGCGCGGCATCGTGCGCAAGTGCGACCTGTGCCAGGACCGTCTGAGCGCCGGAGAAGCGCCCGCCTGTGTGCAGGCCTGCCCGACCTACGCGATCCGCATCGTGTCGGTGCCGGTGGACGGGGCGGGGGACGGCCGGCCGACGCCGGGCTTTCTCGACGCGGCCGCCGATTACGCCATCACCCGGCCGACGACCCGCTACCTCAGCCGACGCCGCCCGGTTGCGCCCTTGATCGCGGCCGATGCCTATGCCCTCCGCCCCGAATGGGCGCACACCCCTCTGGGGGCGATGTTGACGCTGGCCCCGATGGGCATCGCCTGCGTGGCCCTGGCCGCGCTGCGCGGAGGGACCGATCCCGCGCTGGCGCGTCTGGGTTGGCTGGCCGGGCTGCTCGGTTTGGGCGCCAGTGTGCTGCACCTCGGGCAGCCGCTCCGGGCGTGGCGGGTCTTTCTGGGGCTGCGGCGCAGCTGGCTCAGTCGGGAGGTGCTGGGTTTTGGTCTGTGGTTTCTGCTGGCGACGGTTGCGGTCGTGCCGGGTGTGCCGGTGCCGTTGCGCCGGCCGTTCGCGCTGGCGGCTTCGGTCGTCGGCTTGGTCGGACTGGCCTGTTCTGTCATGGTCTACGTCGACACCCGGCGCGAATTCTGGCGCTGGCAGCAGACCGCGCCCCGCTTTGTCCTGGGGGCCGCGGTGTTGGGTTTGGCCGCGTGGCTCGCGGTCGGCCCCGCTCGGGCCATCCTTCCGCCCGCGCTGATGGCGGCGATGCTGCTCAAGCTCGCGGTGGAAGTCAGGGTCCTCCAAGCCTTGGATCGGGCCGACCCGGACGCCCCCTTCACCGCTGCCGTCCGGACCGCGCGTCTGCTCACCGGCCCCCTCCGTCCCCTCTTTGGTGCCCGGCTCGCGCTCGGTCTGCTGGGCGGCGTGGCTCTCCCCTTTGCCCTGATGGCCCGGGCGGTCCCTCCGTCGACTGCGTGGTGGGGGCTGGGGCTGTTGCTCCTCGGCGAATTCGCGGAGCACCGCCTCTTCTTTCAAGCCGTCGCCGCGCCCAGAATGCCCGGGGTCGTTCCCGCATGATCCCCCGCCTCCGCGATCTGCTGCATGCCCGTCAGGGGCCGATGACCGCCGAACTCGTCCAGCGCCCCGGCGAATTTGGACTCGGCCGGGTGCCGGCGCGGCTCAAGCCGGCGGGTACGGTGGCGTCGGTCTGCGGCTACTGCAGCACCGGTTGCTCGCTCAAGGTGCACGTCGATGCCGAGGGCGGCGCGCTCAATCTGAGCGCGAATCCGGACTATCCGGTCAATACCGGCATGGCCTGTCCCAAAGGCTGGGAGGCGCTGGCGCCGCTGCGCGCCCCCGACCGCGCCACGACGCCGCTGCTGCGCGATGCCCGCGGCCGCTTGGTCCCGGTGGACTGGGGCCGGGCGATGGACGTCTTCTGCGCCCGGTTCAAGGCGATCCAGGCGCGGCACGGCGCCGCCGCGGTGGCCTTTTTGAGCACGGGTCAGATCGTGACGGAGGAGATGGCGCTCCTGGGCGCGGTGGCCAAGTTCGGCCTGGGCCTCCTGCACGGCGACGGCAATACCCGGCAGTGCATGGCGACGGCGGCCACGGCCTACAAGCAGTCCTTCGGCTTCGACGCGCCGCCGTTCAGCTATGCCGATTTCGAGGAGAGCGATGTCATCGTGCTCTGGGGTTCGAATCTCTGCATCGCGCACCCGATTCTCTGGCAGCGCGTGATGCGCAACCGGCGGCGGCCCGAGATCGTGGTGGTCGATCCCCGCCGGACCGAGACGGCCCAGGCCGGCACCCGGCATTATGCGCTGCGCCCCAAGAGCGATCTCACGCTGCTCTACGGCCTCGCCCGCGGACTGCTGCAGCGCGGCGCGATCGATCGGTCGTACATCGCGGCCCACACGGAAGGGTTCGAGGACTTCGCTCAATTCGTGGCCGCGTTCGAACCCGGGCGGGTGTGTGCCGAGACGGGTCTGTCGCCCGCGGAATTCGAGCGGTTTATCGACCTGCTGGCGGGGGGCGGGCGGGTTTCGCTCTGGTGGACGATGGGCGTCAACCAGGGCCATGAGGCGACGCGCACGGCCCAGGGGCTCATCAACCTGGCGCTGATGACGGGCAATCTCGGCCGGCCCGGCACGGGACCCAATTCCATCACCGGCCAGTGCAATGCCATGGGATCGCGCCTGTTCTCCAACACCACGTCGCTGCTGGGTGGGCATGATTTTCTCAGCGCGGCCGACCGGGCGAAGGTGGCGCGCGTGCTCGACCTGCCCGAAGCGCGCATTCCGCGGGAGAATAGCCTGGCGTACGATCAGATCCTCGAAGGCATTGCCGCGGGCCGGATTCGCGGGCTTTGGGTCGTGGCGACCAATCCCGCGCATTCCTGGATTCATCAGGGTCGGGCGCGGGATCTCTTGGCCCGGTTGGATTTCCTGGTCGTCCAGGACATGTACACGAGCACGGAAACGGCGCGCGCGGCCGACCTCGTGCTGCCGGCCGCGGGCTGGGGCGAGAAGGAGGGCACGTTCATCAATTCGGAACGCCGCATCGGACTCGTGCGCAAGGTTGCGCGGCCCCCCGGTCAGGCGCTGGC
>Ga0116230_10001994_pt1 | contig 19673 bp, 15 predicted proteins | sample S1TSphfallax_3_FD_88678 | JGI IMG/M metagenome (GOLD analysis project Ga0116230, IMG submission 88678) | Host-associated microbial communities from peat moss isolated from Minnesota, USA - S1T2_Fd - Sphagnum fallax MG | ecosystem: Host-associated > Plants > Peat moss > Unclassified | place... | reverse complement strand
ATGGCAACCATAGAAGTAGCACAACCAAGTAAAAAACCATAAAAAACATCTTCATATGCATGCCACATCTATAGTTTGAATGGACATAAAATGATAGATTGTCCAAAGTTTGTTGAGATGCAGAAAATGTTTTAGGATAAACAGGTGGTAGTAATAGAGGTTCAACTTGTTGTTTAGACACAAACCGTCACTGCAAATGTGAATGTGGTGGATGTTACTATTACCACAAGAAGTAAAATAACTGAAGAACAAATGTCCAAGGATAGAAAGCTAAAAAAAACAAATAATGCAGTTGATTAGGATAGAGAAGAATAGTTGAAAAAATCAATGGTGGAGATAATTCAATAGATTCAAAAAACATAGACCCAAATAGAAGGGCCGTCCACATCCATGGAGGGATGGATCACAACTTGGCCAAGTATGCCAAATACTATTATTATGGAAACATAAAAATATCAAGAAGTGGTGAATTCACAATAGAAATTGATCACAATAAAAGACATTTTCATGGAATTAATAAACATATGCTAGAAACAAGTTATATTTTGAACTTGGGAAAATTGTTTTAAATAATTCCTAAATTAAAAAGATATGTTTGGTGGAAGCTAAAATAAGAAAAAACTCATAATGTAAATAGAGCAATTGTAAATAAACAAGTTGGATTTTTAATAACAAAAGTAAGGATAACTATTATAGTAATATATAATCATATGGTAGTTATTCAAGTATAGTTGGGAAGAATACAATAGAGGATGTGTTGTTGGATGGAGGTTTTGGAGTTAATATTATCATAAAATAGTTGAAATTGAGGTTGGGGCTTCCAAAGCTTAAACCTACACCACATAATCTAAGGATGGTAGATCAAACAACCACAAAACTAGTGGGGTTGATCAGAGATTTGAAGATATATGTTCATGGCATTCCTTACATAACTACGTTTATTGTACTTCAAAATAGTGTGGTAGATTTTAGTTATTCCATGTTGTTGGGGAGAACATGGTTGAGGGATGTTAAAGTGGCACATGATTGAAGGAATAACATTATTACAATACAAGGGAATGGGATAGTCAAAACAATTATTATCACCAAACATTTGGGAGGTGAAGTAAAAAGACCATAAGTGTTACAATGTTACAATTATCAAAATGGCATCACAAATGAAGAAGAAGTTATCATCTTTGTTACAAAGCCAACATTGTTTCCAATAGGAACAATAAGTTTACTTGAAACAATTCAATATGTGAAAAAAATGTGGAGATCATGGATACAAATGTGAAGACTATTATTTCAGAGCAAAAATTTGAAGAACATAACACAAAAAAATAAATAGTTGGCAATAGATATGAACAAGAAGTAGCTTTGGAGGATAAGGTGTATCAAGAGACGTATTATAGTCATTAACTATGGAGTTTTGTAATGGATGAAAATTTAAGAAAAATCAAAGCACATGAATTACAAATAGTTGGATGGACGTTAACTAAAAATCAATAATTGATGAAGCTCAATTTGGGAATTGATGCAAAACCACATATGGTGAAGATTAATGCATAGGTGGAAACATGCAAGGTGTTGGAATTGGAACAATTGTTGAAGGAATTCAAAGATGTTTTTGCATGGACATACAAAGATTTGACAAGGATTCCACCAAAGTTGGCACATCACAAAATTAAATTGGACAATATTATACCACTGGCACATTAGACCGTGTACAAATTAAATCCAAACTATGTTACAACAATCAAACAATATATAAACAAGTTGTTATAGAAGAGGCTACATGGTTGTCACCCATAATAGTAGTACCCAAGATAAATGCCAAACTAAAAATCTATATATATTTTAGAAAACTAAATGTAGCCATAAATAAGGATCCATACCCATTACCTTTCACATATGAAGTGTTGAACATAGTAGCAAGGTATGAGGCATATTCTTTCTTAGATGGATATTTAGGATACCATCAAGTCTTTATAGTTCCAAAGGACAAATACAAGATTGCATTTGTTAAAGATTGGGGGGCTTTTATATGGAAGGTGATGTTATTTGGAATGAAAAATGGACCTTTAACATTTCAAAAAGCTATTACCAAAGCATTCAAAGAATATTTGGACAATTTTATGAAAATATTTCTAGATGATGTGACAATGTATAATGACATAGAAAGTCATTTGTAGAAGTTCAATTATGTTTTCAAAAGTGCAAAAAAATGGCATTAGTTTGAATCTAGACAAATGTGCATTTATGGTATTTTCAAGGATGCTCTTGAGTTTTATTGTTTCCAAAGAAAGGAAACTACCATATCGAAAAAAGATATAAGCAATAGTAAACATGCCACCGCCCAAAAATCCACAACAGATTCAAGTATTCAATGGGATGACACAATTTTACAAATGTTTTACCAAAATTTTTGTTGCTATTATGGCTCCCATCACTAAACTAACCAAAAAGACAAAGACTTCTCCTTGGACAAAAGATTGTCAAAATGCTTGGGAATTGATCAAATATAACTATATTGAAGCACTGATATTGATATCACCAAATTGGCCTGTGGAGTTTCATGTTCATATATATATATATGCATCCTTGTTAGTTCTAGGGGCCATGATGTTTCAGAATGTAACATGGAAGAGTGATCAACTAATAGTGTATGCTTTTAGGCTTTTGAATCGAGTAGAACAAAATTATAGCACAACAAAAATAGAGGCTTTAACAATTTTTTTGCTTTGCACAAGTTCATACATTATTTGTTGGGCAATAAGTTTGTCTTTTATGTGGGTCATATGGCATTGGTCTATTTGATCAACATACAACAAGATAAGGGATAATAGTTAGATGATTATTATTGTTCCTATAATATGATTTCACATTAATGTATAAGCCAGGCATAACTCATGTAGTTGCAAATGTATTGTCAAAACCACCAAATATTACAAAATTCATAAGTGTGCCTAATCAAACCACTAATGCAAGTTTATTTTACACAAAGCTTGAATGGCTGAAGAATGTGAAAGAATTTTTGAAAACAAGACAAATTGAAGGCACATTTTCAATATAACAAAAGCAAAGATTGGTCATGAGAACATAACCTTTCACATTGAAGAATGGTGAATTGTACAAAATGGGCCAAAACAATAGATTGTGATGATGTTTGACAACTACGAAAACATAGATGGTCATGAGAGAATTGCATGAAGGACCATCAGGAGGGCATTTTGCAATTGAAATAACATAGAGAAAGATATTAGATGTTGGATATTGGTGGCCAACTATGTACAAAAATGTGCATGACTATTGTAAATCTTGTGATGCATGTTGAAGAACAGGAGGATTGGTAATTCAAAGTCTTGCAAAGCTAGTCATAAAACTTCTAAAATAACCATATATGAAATGGGGACTTGATTTTGTTAGCCAATTAAGCTAGTACGAAGATATATAGGAAACAAATATATTTTTGTAGCCTCAAATTATGCTACCAAATGGGTGGAAGCAAGAACATTGAAAACTAATACTGCAACAATCACAACAAAATTTCTATACAAGTGCATATTAACCAAGTTTGGATGTCCTTTGATTATAGTCATAGATCAAGGAATTCATTTCATTGATGATGCCATCAAGAATTTGACAAATCATTTTCTATTGAAACATGTGAATTCTATAACCTATTATCCTTAGGGCAATGGGCAGGTTAAGTTTACTAACAAGGCACTTGGGACATTGTTAACCAAGTTAGTTAGTGAAAAAAAAACAAATTGGGACGAACATCTATCTATAATGTTATTTTCATACATATTGTATATAAAGTAACAACGTACATGGTATACACCATATCAATTAATCTATGGATTACATCCATTGATACCCACATAATACATAGTGCCAATTGTTGGTGGAAATGAGAAAGATGATACTTTAGTGAGAGTTTTAGCTAGCAAAATTACAAACTTGGAAAAGTTGCCGAAAGCTAGAATGCAAGTTGCAAAAACTACATGAATTTAGTAGTGGAATAGAACATTATGGAGTCAACAAAATAATCCAAAAAAGTACTTTAGTTTTGGTGATTATGTTGTGGTTTCCAAAAGGCAATAAATCACACCTAGGGAAGTTTATTAAAAAATGGTTTGGATCATACATAGTACAATATGTGTTGCCAAATAACATTGTGTTATTGGTGACCATTGACAAGTTTGAAACTAACCATGTGTTAGTCAATGTGAATAAACTCAAAGCTTACAAGTACATGGAATCTAAAGTTAAAAAATAAGAACAACAAATGTCAGTATATTGGGAACAACGTGCAAGTGGAGTTCAGGTGGAGAATTCTGATATGAAGGAGGAAGATGAATATTATGAAATACAAAAACGATAGATGAAAAATACAAAAGATGAAGAACAAATGAAAGATCCTAAGGTCAACACAATATTGATTTTTGATCTACAAATGATTAACAAATATGTGATTAATAACTACAAAAGTGAGGGATTTGGGATGCATAGATCTTAAAATGATCTATAATGGGTATTGATTAAATCAATAGAAATATTTGCCTAGTCATTAAGCGTATTTGCACAATCATCATATTTGTTGGCATAGTCAATAGAAAAATCGGTATAATCAACAACTATATTGTTATAATCAGCAGATGAATTAACACAATCAATAGATAAATGGGCGCAATCAGTAGAAGGTATACAAAGTGAATGGGGTGGAGTCAATAGAACTAATGTAGGGAGATTATGGATGTGGAGTAATTGAAAGATGAAATTTGGGACATTCATTCATAGTGATGGTGTGAAGTGTTTCCACATGGATGTATAAGGGACACATAAACTTGTAGTGACGAACTGTATTAATTTCAAGGATCATGTGTTAATTAAAAGACAATGGGCATGTTAAAAAATGCATGCGATGGATGGGAAGTTCAAGGATGAAAAAAATTAGGGTAATCATTGAAAATAGTTTGCATTTGTTGTTAGAAGTTCTGCGCGTTTTCGAAGTTCTAGAATGCAAGGCAACATGAGTGTAAAGAGTGCAATTGAAAAACTACAAAAAATTGCAAAGGAAAAGGAAGCATAGAGGAGTGAGCACAAATGAAGGCAAGAAAAGGAAGCATAATTGCTGAAAATAATAAAAGTATAATAGCAATTGAGAAAAACAAATAGAGAAGGCATGTTGAATATTCAATGATTAGCTGTGTTGCGACATTCATCATCGTCTTCGAAATGTGCAAAATGAAAAGTGTACAATGAAAAGATGCAATTTGCACAAACGATAATTCATGATATATATAAAACTAGAGGATCTTCAATTGAGTTTTTGTGTAGAAGTAGAAGAAATTGGTGTGCAAGAGAACAAACAGGATTAAGAGCTACATTTGTAGATTCAATGTTTATTGAAGAATCGAAGGAACATGAAACTATGGAGCAACATTTTGTGGAATCACAAGCAGCGTTTGAATTAAATAGTCACAATAAAACATAATTTGGACTATGAACGTGACCAAATTTAACAAGAGTATGATTCCATGACATGCCACCAAAAAGGTTTGGGATAAACTTTTTTATGTAGTGCATTGTGGAAGATTTCAAAGCCTTGGGGATACTTTCCCAACTAGCCACAACCACATGATTAAGTGTAAGCAATGTTTACTTTACATGATTAAAATCATATTTAATTTCAAAGTCTCATGAATGTTTAATACATTTATACCTCAATATGTCTTGTATGTTATTGTAACATATGGGTATATTTGAAAATAATATAGTAAGTATTAGATACCCAATAAAATAAATTGTAACCAATGTTTAATTTAATTTTTGAACATTATTTATTAAGTATTGTATTAAGAATTTTTGGCCAATTTTTCTCTAGCACATCAACTTATTAGTAAAAATTCAAGATTCCTTGTTAGTATTTTCATGGAGCATTTTTAACTTTTGAAACTTGGGCATGTTCTTTAACTTCATGTATTAGGAAAATGGGGGTGTGTAGGGGTTCCTAGATGACATTATGACAAATTCTTCAAATTCAAATTGAGCTCATGAAGATGTGAAAATGCACAACTTACTTGAGAAAAAACAATTAGTGCATTTGGAATCAAATTGGGTTGGGGACATACTTTGGATTCATACTAAATTCACATGTTATGGGCAACATGACCCTCCTCCCTATCGTATACTTTCAAGTTTTTCTTGGGTCGATCCTTATTGAAATGTCATTTTTTTTAGAGTTACAAAATTGATTCCAAAAACTAGGACACATAGAGTCCCTAATTTTTGAAACATCATAATTCCTTCAAAATATGTTTGCATTGAACATGGAACCTCTCATTCTTGTAATTTTTACTATGATCTTTCCAATGTGTTAAAAATCATTTAATTTGGAAGTGATTTAATCTTAGAAATTGTCTTTTGAACATTATGAACTTTTGTGACATCCCAATTCCAAAAGTGGGAGTTCATTGTAGAAATCCTAGGAAGTCTTCTCCTTGACCAAGGTTATGGGGGTTTTAACATTAATTCCATGTCTTCAAGAAAGGGGATCTTTTCACAATGTTGATATAGTTAGTTAATTAATATGTCTAAATGACATTCAAATAATGATTTTTAAAAATCCATGTAACAACTAGTGCTAGCATGTTTTTTTGGAACAAACAAGTTCTCCAATTAATTATAGGTTCGGTTCTAGGGTACCTAGACCAAAGGTTCACAATTTTGCCAAATTTGGAATGGGATTTAAATTGTGTAACTCTTTTTTTTGCTAAAAATTGGAAATAACATTTGGATGTGGCTTTTGACCCATCTTTAACATGTCCATTTTTTAACTAAAAAAGTACAAGTTTTTTGAAAAGGCAAAAACTAATTCATACTTGATGCACCATTAAGTTAGTCAAGTGGTATTTGGATAAAAAAACCTTATTAATTCCCAATTTTGCAATGGAATGTAAATGTAAGGCATGCCTTTAACTCCTACAAAGAAGGAGGGTTTGAAAGTCTTAGGACGGAGATTTATATGAGTCCATGAAGTTGAATTCAAAGTGAAATCAATTTACACCAACCAAAAAAATGGTTGTAATTGCAAATTTGAATCAAAATGGTGCATGAATGAGGTCATGGGAGACATTTTCACATGACTCACTCAAGGTTTTTTTAACAATTTAAAGAGGTCCTAATCGGGACGTTTTCTTTCCACTAAACTAAATTTTGTTTCAAATATTTGAAACATTGTAGGATTCCAACTCCCAAAGTTGAAATTCATTTGGGAGTGCTGGGATTCATTTTCCCACAATTTTGCAAGTATGTTTGAATTTCTATACATTCTCCTAACATGTTCCCTTCATCATGCCTTAATTTTGATCACAGGCCTAAAAAGAGGGTTGTAACAATGTGTGTTTTCTACAATAATATTGTGTTTATGGTTTGTGATAAAAATAGATGTAAAAGCCTTGATGTGGATAGCGCATGTCATTCCCAAAGTGAAAGTTCAACTTGAGAGTGCTAAGTATGCTTCCCTTGGAAGCCTACACACTTCCATTTCATGTGAAAATGTGTTTGCACTATGTCCCATTTATTTCAAGTTTAGTTTCGTGTTTGGTTGGCTCCCAACTTGAAAGTGTCTAACTTCCTTTCAACCCAAGATGAACACTTACCAAGTTATCATTAGTAGTTGGTCATGCACTTAAGTGAGGGTTGCAACAAATGAATGTTTTGCCCAAGGAAAATGTAGCCAAGCTACCCATGGAATGGATGACACCATCCTTGGGGAATTTGGTTCAACTTATTCTTGTCCCTTCAATAACTTGGCTAAGGAAGCGGGCCCAAGTTGCACAAGAAAAGGATTGTAACAACCATCTTCTTCCCAAGATCAAGATGACTTCCCTAGATCATTTTGATTTGAGGAAGTTGTGCAGGTAAGTAGGGTTTAGGATATATATTTCAATCCAAAATCTTGGACTTATTCTTAACCATTGCATCACACCTCTATATTTTAAAAAATGTGAGATATCATTGAGAGTTTAAAATTTTATCATTAATTAGGTATTGTCAAGAAAATTGAAGAAATATTTTCTGCAACAACCCTGAAATTGGCGCTGCAATTAATTTGTTGCTCATGTTTGATGCTTTGACCTCGTTTCCCCCAAACATGTGGCCAATCTTTATAAAATCACTTGACTAGTTGCATTTGTAAGGCTTCTTCAGGATCTCAGCTTGTCTGGCCTTCTTCTCAAGATGGACAAGATTGAAGCTGAAAACACAAAAGCTCTCCCCAATGCCACATTTGGTATCTTAGCTCCCTCAGTACTTACTTCCCTTTGGCTCTTCCTTTAATCTCTTGACAAGTTGCTTCTTTGTATCCTGTCAATGCACAGCCACCACTCAAGATCCTCACTATTTTGTGGCAGCCCAGGGCTCCCTGTCATTGTTGTTGCATGGGGCCAAGTCCTGTGAAAAAAAAACCTGGCATGTTTCTTCACCAAACTCTAATTTCCAGAGCAGTTTCCATGATTGCAGGATGTTGCCAGTCCTGTAAATTGAGTACTTGTTTTTGCTGAGTAAATTGATGCAAGGTCCTATTCTTTCAAATAGAGAAAAGGAAGGATGTACTTTTACCATGATCCACGACAAGACAAGCCGCCCTCAAAGTTGGGAAGGTGGCAGGCAAACTGGTTTGGGAACCTTCAGAATTTCAAGGTTAAGATGACATGGTTGTTGGGAAGGTGGCAGGCAAAACTGGTGGAAACTTCAGAATTTCAAGCTTAAGGTGATATGGTTGAGAAGATGGCAGGCAAAACTGGTGGAACTTTCAGAATTTCAAGCTTAAGGTGATATGGTTGAGAAGGTGGCAGGCAAACTGGTGGCAATTTCAGAATCTCAAGCTTAAGGTGACATGGTTGGGAAGGTGACAGGTAAACTGGCTGAAACATCAAAATGTCACAAAATTCTGACTATGAATGAATGTCATGGGCATTCGCAGCCATATTCTGAGTAGAAATAGAAGGAATGACAAACTCTGTGATGCTGTTGTCAAAACCATAGCTGCTCTGCCAAGAGTCACATGAGCTGTAAGAAGAAGAAATATGATGTGGGTCGTCACAGTTTCTGTTGGCTATCACAGTGCAGTCTGTGCTGCTCAAATGGTTCTTATGACTCGGTACAGGACTCTCACATCGTGTACTCACAGTGCTTCTCTGAGACCCTGTGATGGCGGCCAGAGTAAACCAGCACCCACCAATGCACCATCCACTGGATGCCTATTGTGAGAGCATCTCCAATGGTGCTCGATATGTGATCCCACACAGTAAAATTGGACGAAGAAAATCCAACTTATGCTGGTTTTGGCTCCGCATAATTGCCATGTTGTACACCTGCAGAAAAGAGTGTAATAAATATGATCTAACTGCTGCTCATTGTTTCTGATTGACCCATTGTAATGATTCGTCCAGGTGGTTTGCTATTAGTCGTCCCCCACCTATTTGCTGTCCCACTTTCAGTGTTATGGGTGGGGTTGCAACAGAGTACCTAACAAAACTTGGATATGAAAAATATTTTCACAGGGTCACATACTGAGCGCCGCTGGAGATTCTCTGACTCAGTTGTGGATGAACCTCAATTGGGTTAATAATATTTTGTTTCACCTCAGAAACTCACTCTGCACAAAGTAGGTCCTACATAGAAGTAGATAGGTAGGTAAATAGGTGGCTACTAGGTAAGTAGATGGTTCATACTTCATACATAAGTAAGGACTTGTTTTTACTACTCACCTATTAACAACAAACTTGCATGTGGGTTGTTGGTAGGTATGTAATGAAACAAAATGTAACTGAGCTATCCACCATGGTTAGCTAGGGAAATGAAACCCGACAAAAAAAACTGTTTCTGACCACTTACCATCCATACATACTTCATGGTACACTGGTCGGTGCTGGTTCACTCTGGCGCAGTGTTGTGTGTAACTCACATCCTCGATAGCACTCGGTGGCAGCTCTACTCTGTGGGAGCTCTCCTCAAGCCTCCACACCTCCATCTTCACCAAACCTCCACAAATTTCAAAATCCCACTCCACAACATATCCCATGATGTGCAGCCCTGCCCATATACACAACAAATAAAAAAGAAGAGAAAAAGAAAAGGACGTTGAAACAAGTGCAGGCGCACATGGTGAGCTCCCAGTGTGATATGGGGCGGGGAACCAAGCGGCCTCTGTGTCATTACCCCGGGGACAGTTTCCAGTGTCTTCAGCCAGATGATCTGATAGAAGTCCACACTAAACAAAAGTGGAAGAAGCTATACAGAAGGCTGTCTATGTATGTTCAAACCAATCTCTGTATGGGAAGACACAACATGGAAGGTGTTTAAAATACAAAGAAGTTGAAGAAGCACGGCCAAACTTTATATAAAACAACAAACACTCAACACCCCCAAGGGAAAAAGGAAAGAACAACGATGTAACTGGCAAGAGGCTGCTGGTTACCGAGGCTATTTCCAGTAACCAGTGGCCTCAAAGCTGATTACAGGACATAACCAGCATCCTTTACATCCAGCTAGAATGTAGCCACAGGTACATAAGTAATAGAAATCTTGGGGATCAACTCACAATTATTCCAAGCAAAAGTTTGGAATTTTGAAAAACCCACACACTAAAAATTTGAATTCTAGTGATGGGGTTTTCTGCCTCTAAACTATGGTGCCCACATATTTCATTCCAACACATTTCTCTTGTAACAACACGATGCATTACTACGGGTAAAAGTTGGAAATAATGATAATAATATGGTTTAGGAGTAGAAGGATGAGTAAGTATGGGAATAAATAATTCAACTTATGAGTTTTATCTTGAGAATCTTTGATTGGGGATGTAGGCTTGGACTCATGAATAGTTTAATTAATTATTCTGGACTAGACATAGTTGAAAATGAATTGTGTGAACTTGACAAAATTTTAAAGAAGAAGATTTCAAAGACTTTAATGGCTTGTTCATAAGAAGTATGATAGTTCTAAAAAATTAATATGTGACATAATATCATTGGTTTGTAGGTGATGAACAAAAATGTTTTAAAAATGTGGACAAACAATGTCAATAATTTGTTGATTCATTTTTTCAAGCTGTGGGTGGAGCTTCAGGCTCGTATTCTCCTTTTCATTTGTTTTTGAAACATAATAACAAACCCAATCTGACAAGCTATTGGTAGCCTTCAAGTCAAGCTCATTGGTAGAGGTTGTAGAAGTTTCACTTACACACCACTAGGTTTGAACTCAAGACTTTCTTGAGGTCCGGAGGTCCCAAAATGGTCTATGCCAATGAAACATTAGCCTTAGGCTTCCTTCTCATACTTTTGTGTTTTTAATTATTTTGTGTTAAACCTTGAGATAAGTTTTTAGTGTAACAAATTTATGCCACAATAAACTTATGTGTCCCTTTGATTATGAATATATTTTACAAGTGCAAATATACATGGTTTTGGTTAATGAACTTTATGAAACAAAGTTTTTAGGCATGTTTGGTGAGTTCTCCATGGGGTGTAGCCCACGTAAAGATCGAATTTTAAGTTTGTGGGTGATTCTAATACAAAATCATGTAAGTTTTATCTCTTTGATTGTTTAAGTGTTTTGTTTGGTTTGTGGGTGTTGTGTGGGGCATTTAGTTGTGTAACCCACCTATGACAATAGAGATTTAATTCAAAATTAACCCTTATAAACCTAGATCCTTTCAAGGTTACATACCTTTTGATGCCACTAACTTAAACATGATGAACATTTTGTAAAAAATTTTAGAAAAGGAAATTCACAAGAAACATAATATTTAACATTGGTGTTTGGGTCACATAGTTATTTTGAAACTTGGAAATTTTGTATCTATTTTAAAAAACCTTGTGGGGATATTTATAACTCCAACAATTCCAACAAAATGTTGTCTACACCAAATTTTAGATGAAATTAATGTCAAAGGATGTGAAAATGGTCTTAACATTTTTAAATTCACAAAGGATATTTTGGTTGTAAAAAGACCTTGGAAAGGAAAATGATTATTTTGGTTAGTTAGTTACAATAATTGATTGATCATTGATTGTTATTATTGTTTAGTTGTAGTGATTGGCCCATGTGTGACATTTGCACTTTCAATATATATTATCCCATATTTATTGTGTACTAATTGGGGAGAAGCAAACACTTAAAACTAAACTTACATGCGATAATTAATGATATTGCCCAAATACAATGTATCCTTGGAGCTCCTCTAAGGAAGAAAACATGGGTGGATATGTGAACATGCTAATTACTTAAATAATGTGCAAATATAACTTTGTTGACTCCAAACTTTACCAAAGAATATAAAATGGAAGAGATATGGTGTGGAGTAAGGAAATGAGAGGAAAATAAAATAATTTGAGTTAACACTAACTTAGGTAGGAATGGAAAGAAAAATGCTAATTATCATTTAAGTTAATGTTACTTGACATAGATTATTTCTTTGTTTTATGATGTTATCTAAATGTTAGGCTATTTGACACTATAGGCTTTAACATAAGGTGTGATTATAATTTAAGTATTGGGAAAGAGCCAAGAGAAATGTAGGCATGATGTCAAAGTAAGTGTTGTGATTCCTATAATGTGTTGTGAATAATCATGACCTAATGGTAGTATCTTTTAGAGCATCTCCACCTTAGAACATTAAAGATCCTTTTTTATTAAATGTCGTAGTAGGATAGGCCAAATCCTATCATTCATCAATAAAAATGGCACGAAATGCCATGGTGATTTTAACACCTCTAAACATATTTTCTTGTTATGAATATGATTAGTGACAATTATTGGTCCAAATGTTAAGGTGTAAATGTATTTCATTATTTGAAATGATTATTTTTATGTTTGTGGGTGGGAACATTGAACATTAAATATCAATTAACTTTAACGTGCAATTGTAATTTACCATTATAGGGTGGAAATGTTTTAAGGATAATCATAGTCTACCACCTCCAATATATCATTACCCTTGTCAATGCTCACTTGATTTTTAGGCCCTATTAAATAATTGGAATGTACAATTTGAAATCAATTTTGAAGTGTGAAAATATTTCATAATTAATTTCTTGGTTAGTCTCAATCCACTTCAAATTTATATTGAAATTGGATGAATGTATGGAGAGTTTTAAATGATTTGTGAAAAAGTTAACATTCACTTCAATGTGTTTTTTTTCCTTCCAATTTTGTGATGTAATATAAATGGCAATTGTCCATTTACCAATTTTGCCAAATTTGTCTATTAAAAAATGAAAGGAAAAAAAAATCTCTTTATGTATATTTGGCTACCTACTTGAACCATCATCCATGTATCAAAATACTTTTGAAGGTTTTCTTGAAAAAACATTTCACAACATGATGAAATTTCACACAAAAAATGGCTAACCCAAATGGAATAGCTTTTAGGATAATGGGGGCATTATTCATGCTTCTATTAATTGGTGAGGGGGTGCACCATCATTATTTATTATAATATTATGACTATTATTATTTTAGAAGTAATCATTTGATTGGCCCATCACCAATACTTTTGGAACATGGGGCATTCCCCAACATAGAAACATGCTTTGCCATGCTTCCCCCCCCACCCCCAAAAGCTCAAGAAGAAAAACTAAGCACCATGAACATTCTCATTCATTCCCATTAGCTACATGGATTTTTATTTCAAAACAGTTCATCGCCATTTTCAACTTGGACTAAAAACCTTGTTATAAACTAGGGGTATTTATTGCACATTTAAATTATTCAAATACCTTAGGATTGAAACACACAATTTTTTCTTTCACCATTTATATCTAGATTTATTTTATTGTGGCTAAAATTAATGAATAAAGAGGGTCCTCACAATGTTCATACATAAGTTCTTGATTTTACTAGGTTGTTTGGAATGAAGGTTTTTTGTTTGTCATGCCTCCAAAAAACAAATCTTTCAACGTTTGGATAACATGCCATTTAAACAAGAATTGACTTGCATCACAAGCAAGCAAAATAACAACATTCCATTGTATTGAGCCATAAGTGAAAAGTAGGCCTTGAAGATGGAAACGTTATGTAAATGCTACCATACACAACATATTTGTTTTAATGCAAGTCAAACTACAAGAGAAATATGAATCTAGGCAATCACATAAGTGATAAAGCAAACCCCACAAAAGGCAATGAAATGCTTGGCATAGTATTATAAAAGAGGAATGGGAAAATTTGTTCTTTAAGATTGTCTTCACAAACAAATCCAAAAAACTAATGATTGAACATTATACATATTCTTATGAATGATCTTTCCAAGGAAGATGCACACCAACATTTTTTTTTATGGTGATATGTCACAGATTTGTGATACTAATAAGGGCCTAACAATATGCCTTTTATTTATTTATATGTTTAATCAAAAAATTTGCTCCAAAACCCCCTAAATGTGACATGTAGTAGGCAAACCATGGGACAATGTTTTGTCACATTGCTTGTAGCAAGTGCGTGTCATTTTATACCATTTCCATTGTTGCTTTATGAAAGATCACATTCACATCCATTGTGACACCCATCAATGTTAGATTAATCAAACTAATGATACCCATCAACATTAAATTAGTCAAACTTGCGCCATTGGATGGGGCTATTTGCTTCCAAATTATTTTTCCAAGTTCCCTTCATCTTCAAAGTTATCTAGTGGTGATAGGGGTTTAAAGTTTAGCATGCAACAATGGTTTTTTTTTCTTGGGAAGTTGAAATGGCATTGCATTTTATTTTTGTTTAATGTGCACTCCACATCATTTGTTTGATGAGTTGGTGGCAATGGCAAGGGTCTTATGTGAGTAGTTTTAATTTGGTGGATTTAAATTCCAATGGAATGAACATTACAAGTTATGGCAAAAGCACAATGGACAGCAATGGCATAAGTATCTAGTGTTAACAAACCTCCAACATTATGTGATGGGAACTTGGGGTATGTAAAATGAAATGGAGACTATAGTGCACAAGAAAAAATATATGTTTGAAGGGCATTCCATAATCAAGCTTTCATATTTCATGAATCTTTCATTTTGTTTGTGGGCTTTCTTGTATTGTTTTTCATTGGTTTTTTCAATTGTAGGGGTGGGTTGATTTGTGCATGCCTTGCATTGTGTTTGATTTTTAATTGTTATGCATCATTGCATTTTTTTGAAACCTCCATCACTCGAGGGATCTTTTTTTTTGGGTCTTGCATTGTGTGTTTTATCATTGTTATCAATTACAAGTATTAGTCAATTTGTATGTGTCTTACATTTCATTCAACTTGCAATTATCGCACATCAATGCATTTTTTTGACACTCCATCGATTTAAGCCTAGGTGGACACTTAATGTAAAGTTTGGAATCTATGTTCATCAAACCACCATTTTTTGGGAGGATAATTGTCCAACCTATTTTTTATCACCCTATTATTTTTATTATTTTTAATATACACATATTGAAACTACCCTATGTTAATTATAATCCATTATTTCATATTATTGCATACCTTCTACTATAATTAAAATTGTTATTTGAATAAAATGTACCCTATTTTAAACTAATTAACTTATAATTTTTACCCAACAACCAATATATTGCACCTTATATTTTTACTCACATACTTTTTTAAAAAAATTATTAGCGTTCCCAACCCCCCCCCCAGGATTTAAGGTGTCTTGCATCATGTTTTTCATCATTATTTTTTATTGTAAGGATTAGTTAATTTGTGTGCACCTTGCATCACATTCAATTTGTAATTGTTGCATGTTGTTACATTTTTTAGAACCTCTGTTGCTTTAAGGTTTTCGTTCCTTTTTGTTTTTCCTTGCTTTGTTTGTGATATTTTTACCAACATGATGGCTCCAAACCACTTGCTTGAAAACTTTAAGTTCAAGTTGTTTTCACCGGATCACCCAACATGATTTTTACATTGCCCACTAGTTCTAACCCTTGCACCACATGAACTAGTTAGTTTTTTTCATATTACATTCCTTCTAGTAACATTCCTTCAAGCAACTCTACAAAGGAGCCTTTTTAGAAGAAACAAAAAAAATCATTTAACAAAATGAAAGATTTCAAGACACACATGTTGCTCAATTTCCATGGGTAGAATCAATTGTGGGGAATGATGGCTTAGAGTGTCAAATGTGATGTAAAATTCTTAGTCACATCAATGGGAAAGGAAAAATGTTAGTCTTAAAATTTGACACACCTTATAAGCATGTTTTTTGCCAAAAGAAAACAATTTTGGCACTTTCTAAACTAGTGGTTGGGGAGCATTTTTACAACAAACATGTTATGCAATGCTAAAATGAAAAAAAATTATGATGGAAGGAATGCAAAATTGAATTTAAACTCAATGCAATTTAGGTTCATATGGGGGAAAATAAAAAATTGACCTAATTTCCTACTATTTTGCATATCCTTATGCATGGAAGGCCAATTTCGGGGTATGAATCATTGAAGGAGTTGTTAATGTTGTTTAAAGTCAAGAATAATATGTTTAAGCGTTGATTAAACATAAGTGGTTGCGAGATTATTGAGGCCATGCATAATGTAGATGAGGTGAACACCATTAGTAACCAATAGTGGATTAGTATTCATGTTTATGCAATGAAAAATTGAAGGTTCATTTTAGTTTTGCTCACTTTTGAAAGAGTTGAGTGAATGCAACTTCAAACAATATTATTATTATGAGTTTGGAGGCCATGGATAGCTATGGAGGCCTTACCAATGAGGACATGGCATCCAAGTTGATTTTCCTTGAATGTGATGGAGATGTAGTGTTTTAGAGCCATCATAGTAGGATGATCACACAAGTAAAGGAGAAAATATTCCCTTACTTAATGCACATTGTATGCCAACACATTGAACCAACCTATTAGTTCTTGTTTTGAGTAAGATGGATTTGGTAGTGTGGATTGAAAGTATGTATATACATTAATTTCACTACCCTTTATGATCATCATAATGCACAATTGCCCTTTACTTGGGTTTCAAATCCAGAATGTGAGTGGTAGCCATATTTGGCATTGTAGGTAGGTGGCAAAAGTTATATTTTCTATCACCTTGGAAGCCCTAAAATTCCTTTGTTCCTATGCATAATATAGATTAGGAAACCATGGTCAAAATGTGAAGGATGCATGTTTAGATGTTGTTTTCACCTTATATTGACTTGTAAATTTTTTGATGTAAAATTTATGTCAACCCTTAGCATGATATACCTATAATATGTGGCATGTGAAAATACTACTATCAAGTTTTTCTTTCCCCATCTAATTTTAATCAAAGCAATATTTTGTGTTGCAAAAAATATAAAAGGGGGTGTTGTGGTTCCACCACATTTAGATTCAAGGCGACTCAAGTTGCAAGCATCTTTTTTCAAATTCAACATGAGTCATAATGGGAAACAAAAGATGTGAACCCATTTATTCAAATGTGGCTAAAGATTAGATCAAATCATTTTGGCCCACAAGTTTAGTGAATATCTTAAGGTTGCTGAAATAACCATGGTGCAAGTGTTGGGATTAATGGAAGTTGAAAGAACTTTTAACAACTTATTTTCCATAAAAAATAAACTACATAATTGACTAACCACACATATGGACTTGTGTGTTTGTATGTTCACCCATAACTTTTACACCTTTATTAATTTTCCTCATCACAAAGCCAAAGCTCTACATTAAATACCAAGCTAATTCCCAATTTCTTTTTGTAGTTGTTGTTTTATGCCTATTCTTTTATGAATGCTGAATTGTATTTTAATGTATTTTTTTGTTCTTTAAAAGTGGATGTTGCAATTTTCAAAAAAAAATTGTTATGTGAATGTGCATTGTGGGTGACATGATGCATGGTAGATTGCATTCCAAGTTGTGGGTGTTTTGAATTGAAATTTGTTTGCAAGGGTGTTATGTGGGCGTAAGACTCTTCTATTACATTGGCCAAGACCTTTTTAGGTTGGGATTCAATTCCCCTAAAGGAGATTCAAATTTAGTTATTGAATTGAGTTTAGATTTTGACATTAAGAAATATTCTATCATTAAAACTTGTAATCACTTCAAGGTACTATTGCTAATGACAAGATAATGGAATTTTTAAAATCATTATTAATTCAAAAACAAAAACCAATACATTGCAAATAATAAAATACATGTGACCATCAAGTGGACAAACATGGTTTACAAGAAAAAAATAGGTTACCCAAATGATTAAATTTTGAAAAAGTAACTTGCAAATTTCTTGATGAAATTGATATTTTCACAAAATAGACCCCACCATTGGGACAAATAATAACCTTTTTGGCATCTTGGGTTTTTTTAAAGAAAAAAACCTTGATGCACACACTACATGCAAAATACAACAAAACCAACTTTGACCAAATTCTCCATGGATGATTTGGATTGCAAACATTGATGTAATGGAACAATAGCACAGTCACATATATATTTTTGACAAAAGGTTTCACTTGTCTTTTGACACATAATATTTTGTCTACCACCTCTTTTGACAACTTGATTCAATTTCAACTTGGCTTTTGATGGGTTAGATTCCATGATAAATGACAATTCATTGATTTTGAACCCTAAAAAAGAAGAAGATTGAATTTGAAGATTTTAAAACAAAATCAAAGCACATCTTATAAATGACAAAAATATTTTACAATTTTCAACATCAACAATTCCTCATTTCATCCCTTCAATCCTAAATATTTATTCAAAAAATATTGATGATGAATTACAAATTTACAATAAAAGTGAATGAAAAAACAAGATAGAAAATCATCACCTCTTATGTAAGTGGAATGAGTCAATCCAAAGTTGGGATACATTTATCATGCATATATTTTCATTCTTGGAGAAAAGGTAACCAATCAATATCTATTGCATTGATCTCACACAATAATACATATTACACACATCAATGCAATTAAAATATTTAGACACATTGGTTTAATATTCATGCAAAATAACTTTGAAAAAAACACTATCCATCTTGATTTTCTCAAAAGTTCAAAATAAGACTGTACTATAATCAATAATATAGTTGCTTTTAAAGTCTTTGAATGCTATCAATAGTTCCTTTTAAATAAAAAGAATACCAAACTAGATTGTGAAAGGATATTTTAAAATAGTTGTAAAAGTGTTTTTTTCCATGTAGGTGGATAGGGGAGGATTGAGGTGGCTAGGCTTGGAAGAGCTACCTAATTATTATTTGATAATGTAGACATACATATGTAAATGATAAGAAAAATTATGTGATGAATGGCTTGAAACCATAGACTTTTTATCCATATTACAAAGTTTGATTTTATGACAATAGAGGCTAGCATAATCTAATTATTGAAATTTCAGCTTTTTTTTGGGTGTGTGTGTGTGTGTTGAAGGTCAAAATGATGAATGGAAAAAAAATGAATCACATCTCAAAACCAATAATTTAAATTTGGGACACATCCATGGACACAACACCAAAAAAATGACACATCCAAAAACTCAAATTATTTCTTATTATCCATCAATGACAAATATCAATACTATATTAGATAGGTTACACTCTAAATAATTTCATTATTCATATGAAAATATAATGATAGATCATGGAAAATATAATAAATTTAAATTTAAAAAAAACGAATTAATTTTTTGAAAAAAAAATTAATTCATTTT
>Ga0116230_10001993_pt1 | contig 19673 bp, 13 predicted proteins | sample S1TSphfallax_3_FD_88678 | JGI IMG/M metagenome (GOLD analysis project Ga0116230, IMG submission 88678) | Host-associated microbial communities from peat moss isolated from Minnesota, USA - S1T2_Fd - Sphagnum fallax MG | ecosystem: Host-associated > Plants > Peat moss > Unclassified | place... | reverse complement strand
GCTCGATGGCGACGTCAGTGTAATGATATTGCTTGTGGCAGCGCTCCTCGCCTCGCGCAGGGTCGCAGGCATCCCAGTTGCGCCGCACGAAGTCGACCATGCGTGCCTGACCCGCGGCGTCCTCGAAGGGCTGGCACGCGACGTAACGTTCACTGACGGTATAGCGAAACTCGCCGTCCCTCTCGGAGACCCCCTTCGCGCAGTCGGCCCACACCGAGGCGGTGCGCAGGTCGGTGCCGAGAATCGCGGCGACCCGGGCGCCCGCGGTCGTGCCGTCGAGCAAACGATCGGCAATCGCCCCCACGGTGGCATGGCCTGCCGCATCCCAAGATCGTGCCTCGCGCGCGCTGCCCAGCGCCATGGCCGCGAGTACGATGATGAAGGCAGGGTGATCGAAGCGCATGCAGCATTGTACGGCAGCCCGTGGCAACGGCGCCCCTGACATGTCGCGCCGCCGCATCCCGATCCTGTCGATTACACCGCACTTCTTGGGTGCCAATCGCTGCTTAATGGGGAGTGACCGACCTCGACGCTTTCCGCCCAACAGCAGCCAGGGAATTGGATGAGATCTGACAGGGTGGACCAGCGCATCGTGACATCGGCCGACGGCTTCTTGGTCGGCGACGGCGAGATGGCGCGTTTGATCCGATCGAAGGACTGGTCGGCCACGCCATTGGGTCCCATCGAGCGCTGGCCGCAGAGCCTGCGCACCACGGTGAGCCTGTGCCTCGCGTCCAACTTCCCGATCAATATCATCTGGGGACCCGAGCATACCCAGATCTACAATGACGGCTACCGCATCGTCTGCGGCGAGGCGCATCCGGTGGCGCTGGGGCAGAATTATCGGGTGACCTGGGCCAGCGCCTGGCCCGCGATCGGTGAACCATTCGAGCGTGCGCTCGGCGGGGCAACCAGCTTCCTCGAAAACCAGCGCATGTTCCTGACACGCAACGGCTATCTGGAGGAGACGTTTTTCACGTTTTCCACGTCGCCCATCCGCGACGAGAGCGGCGGCATCGGCGGCCTGTTTCATCCGGTCACCGAGACGACGCCGACGATGTTGGCCGAGCGACGCACACGTGCGCTACGCGATCTGACCGCGAGCCTGAGCGCCGCCGTCGACGCGACGCACCTCGCGGCCCTGAGCATCGAGACGCTGCGGCGCTTCGAATTCGACTTGCCGTTCGTGCTGGTGTATTCCAACGAGGTCGACACCGGTGACTATCGCTTGCTTGGCCAGCACGGCATCGCGGATGAGCGCGCAAGCCCCAAGATCGCGGCGCTCGATGCGCATTCACCGTGGAATTTCGCCGCTGCCGCGCGCGGTCGGCAGCTCGTCGAAGTATCGAACACGCAGGCATTTCTGCCCGCAGGGCGGTGCGGTCCCTATGAAGAGGCACCGAACACGGCCTTCGTGTTGCCCGTCGGTTTGCCGGGCGTGGACGTGCCGCCGATGATGGTGGTTGCCGGCGCGTCGCCGCGCTTACCGCTCGATGATCGCTACCGCGGTTTCTTCGAATTGATCGCAGCGGCGCTCGGGGCCGCGCTCGCCATGGTGCGTGCGCGCGAAGACGAACGCCGGCGCGCCGAGGCGCTGGCCGAGCTCGATCGCGCGAAGACGCTATTCTTTTCGAACGTGAGCCACGAGTTTCGCACGCCGCTGACGCTGATGATGGGGCCTCTCGAGGAATCGCTCGAGCAGGAAGCGACCCTGCCCGAGCCGGACCGACAGCGGATCGAACTGGCACTGCGCAATGGACGGCGGCTCCTCAAGCTGGTCAACACCTTGCTGGATTTTTCGCGCATCGAAGCCGGCAAGGTCGAGGCCAGCTATGAAGCCACGGATCTCGGCGCCTTCACAGCGGAACTTGCCTCGAACTTTCGATCCGCCACCGAGCGCGCCGGCCTCGCGCTCGTCATCGACGCGGAGCCGTTGCCCGAATTCGCCTACGTGGATCGCGACATGTGGGAGAAAGTGATCCTGAACCTTCTTTCCAATGCCTTCAAATTCACGTTCGCGGGTGAGATTCGCGTTTCGATCGCGCCGCACGACTCGAATTCGGCGCGCGTGACGGTCAGCGATACGGGAACCGGCATTGCCGCGCACGAGTTGCCCCGATTGTTCGACCGCTTCCATCGTGTCGAAGGAGCCAGAGGGCGATCGTTCGAGGGGTCGGGAATCGGGCTCGCCCTGGTCCGAGAGCTGGTGCAACTGCACGGCGGCACGCTCTCGGTGCAGAGCACGCTCGGGATCGGCAGTACGTTCCGGATAATCCTGCCGCTCGGAGCGGAGCACTTGGGCGGCAAGGCGGTTCGCGACGCACCGTCAAGGTCGGCGACGCACGCTCGCGTGTTCGTCGAGGAAGCATTGAAGTGGCTGCCCGACTCGGCCGACGCGGGCGGTCATGGCGATGACCACGGCACTAGCGACCCACACGGCGCCCACCGCGAACCCGCGGTAGAGGCAGACCCGCGGGCAACCGCCAGCGGGCACGTGCTGTTGGCGGACGACAACGCGGACATGCGCGGTTACGTGCGCCGGCTGCTGGTGGACCAGGGCTATTCGGTCGAGACCGTCGAACACGGCGAAGCCGCATTGGCCGCGGCACGGCGGCGGGTGCCGGACCTGATTCTCTCGGATGTCATGATGCCCCGTCTCAACGGTTTCGAATTGCTCGATGCCGTGCGCGACGACGCAGCCCTCAAGGACATTCCGTTCATACTGCTGTCGGCCCGCGCCGGCGAGGAGGCGCGGGTCGAGGGATTGCAAGCCGGGGCCGACGATTACCTGACCAAGCCATTCGCGGCTCGTGAGCTGACCGCGCGAGTCGCGTCGGCCGTGAATCGTGCCCGCAACCGCCGCGAAGCACACCTGCGCGACAGCGAAGCCCGCTTGCGCGAACTCAACGCCGATCTCGAACGACGCGTGCAGGAAATCTCGCTGGTCCGCAGTCGCACCTGGGACTTGAGTCCGGAATTGCTCGGCGTCCTGAATGGTCAAGGCATCTTCGAAAGCACCAATCCCGCGTGGGCCACACTGTTGGGCTGGTCCGAGGCCGATCTGTCACAGACCGTCTTTTCGGATTACCTTCATCCGGACGATGTGGCCCCATCCTGGGCGGCGCTCGACGCCGCGTTGCAGCGCGGGCAACCCGTGGTCGGTCTCGAGAATCGCTACCGCACCACGCACGGCGATTATCGCTGGGTCTCCTGGGTCGCGGTTCCCGAGGGGGGTAAGGTGTATTGCAGCGCGCGTGACATCACCGACACCAAACACCGTGAGGCCGAACTCGCGGCGGCCCAGGAAACCTTGCGTCAGACCCAGAAGATCGAGGCGCTGGGCCGGTTGACGGGCGGCGTCGCGCATGATTTCAACAATCTGCTGCAGGTCATCGCCGGCGGACTGCACGTGATCGAGCATGCCGACGATGCCGCCCTGCGCGAGCGGGTTCTGGCCGGAATGCGCCAAGCCACGCAGCGCGGCAGCGCATTGACGCGACAGCTCCTCGCCTTCTCACGGCGTCAGGCGCTCAATCCACAGCCCGTCAACCTCGCCCGTCATATCGACGGGATGCGCGAGCTGCTCGATCGATCGCTGCGCGGCGACGTCAATGCCCGAATCGCCCTTGCCGATGACCTGTGGTGCGTCTCGATCGATCCCGGCGAATTGGAACTCGCGATCTTGAATCTGTGCGTCAACTCTCGCGATGCCATGGCGAACGGCGGCACCATCGTGCTGTCCGCGATCAATGCGTCGATGTCGGAACCGGATGGCCTCAATGGCGACTTCGTGCAATTGTCGGTGTCGGACACCGGTGCCGGCATGAGCGATGAGGTCATGCACCGGCTCTTCGAGCCCTTCTTCACGACCAAGGATATTGGCAAGGGGTCCGGCCTCGGACTCGCGCAAGTGTACGGCTTCGCGAAACAGTCGGGCGGCACGGTTCGCGTACATAGCGTGCTGGGTGCAGGCACCACCGTCACGATCTACTTACCCCGCTCGGCCCGCCAACCGGCCGAACCGGTGCAACTCGAGGAATCGGCACCGCAGAGCCCGGTATTGTTCAGAGGTTCGCTGCTGCTCGTCGAGGACGACGACGAAGTCGCCGCGCTGACGCAGGAAATGCTCATGGGACTGGGGTTTGCCGTGACGCGTGCCGCCAGTGCCGCGGCCGCCCTCGGCGCGCTCGCCAATCAACGCAGCGTCGACGTCGTGTTCTCGGACATCATGATGCCGGGCGGAATGAACGGCGTGCAGCTCGCGCGCGAACTGAAAAGCCGCCGCCCCGATCTGCCGATTCTACTGACGTCCGGGCACGCGGAAGCCTACGAAGCACAAGCCGAAGCCGCCGGGCTGCAGATTCTCGCCAAACCGTTTCAGCTGGGCAACCTGGTCACGGCCATGTCGCGAGTGCTCAAACCGCATTAGCCGGTTTCGCATTCGCGGGATTCCCGTATGCTGGCGCGGACCCCCGCCTGCGCTGGAGCCCGCGTGCCGATCGAACGACGTTCCATCACCTTCGTACCCGAGCACGAGCGCCATGGCCGCGTCATCGATCAAGGACCCTTTTGGTTTCTGAGCAATTTTCATTTTTTCGCGATCGCCATCGGCTTCGTCGGCCCGAGCCTCGGGTTATCGCTGGTCATGACCATCCTGGCCGGGACGGCGGGCATCTTGATCGGCACCACGTTTCAAGCGTTCCATGCCTCGCAGGGCGCGGAATTGGGTCTGCCGCAGATGATCCAGTCGCGCGCCCAGTTCGGGTATCGCGGCGTGATCGTGCCGCTCGCGGCGGTCTTCGTGAGTCTGGTGGGCTACAACGTCGTCGCGACCGTCATCCTATCGGAGGGGTTGCAAACTCTGTGGTCGGTCAACCGCCTCTTCACCGCCATCGGCATTTCGATCCTAGCCTCGGTGCTGGCCTTGTGGGGATATGATTGGCTGCATCGCGTGTTTCGCATCCTGTTCTGGATTAGTTTGCCATTGTTTTCGCTGCTGAGCGTGGCCGTCCTCGCGGGCCGTGCCGGCGGGCATCCCGCCCCGTCCGCTGGCTTCAACGCGGTCGCCTTCATCACCCAACTGGCCTCGGCCGTGAGCTTCAACGTCACCGCGGCACCCTATGTGTCCGACTATTCGCGCTACCTGCCCACCAAGACCCCGCGCGCGGCGATCATTATCAATGTCTTTCTCGGCTCGGCGCTGTCCGCGATCTGGTTGATCGCCTTAGGTGCCTGGCTGGCGACGCATATGGGCGTGACCGATGCATTGCTGGCCTTGAAACAGGCGGGGGACGCCGTGGCCGTGGGGTTCGGCTCCGTGCTCGCCATCACCTCGATCGTCGCTCTCGTTGCCACGGTGGGGATGAATGCCTATAGCGCCATGCTCACGCTGACCACGACCGTGGATTCCATCCGCCAGCTGGAACCCTCGCAGGCGCTGCGGATCGCCTTCATCGCCGCGATCACGCTGTCGTGGTTGGCGCTCGCGCTCTCGTTCGGCGGCGATGCCATCACCTATGTCAATGCCATGCTGGTCATGATGCTGTACTTTCTGATGCCGTGGACCGCCGTGAACCTGATCGATTACTTCTGGTTGCGGCGCGGCCGGTATTCGATCGGCGATCTGTTCACGCCGCACGGTCTGTACGGGGCCTGGGGCGGCCGCGGTCTGTTCGCCTATGCGATCGGCTTCCTGGCGAGCGTGCCGTTCTTCGTCGTGCCGAACGTCTACACCGGACCCGTCGCCGCGAGCATCGGTGGCGTGGATATTGGCTGGCTGGTGAGCTTGGCGGCGGCCTCGCTCGCATACCTCGTCGTGAGTTGGAAATTCGACCCGGCCGCGGAATCGGCTGCGATCACGCGCGGCGCCCTGGCTCAGGGCGCGAATACGGCACGAATGTCGGCCGAGAACTCCTGACGTTCGAACAACACGAGGTCTCCCTCGATCTCGTCGAGGTGCTGACGCATCGCCTGGGCCAGACCCTCCGCATCGCGACGTTCTATATACCGGACGAGCTGCCCATGGGCTTGATGGGAACAGCTGCTCACGTCCGGTCTCTCATAGATGGCCGTGATCAGCAGCGATTGAGTCATCAACTCACGTAAGAACTCGACGACGATTCGATTGCCGGTGATCTCGGCGAGCAGCGTGTGAAAATCATGCGACGTCTTGAGCTCGAGCGCCCGGTTCGGCTTCGCTTCGCCCTGTTTTTCGCGCTTCACGTGCATCTTGAGCCTCTGCACCGCCTTCGCGTCCGCCTTTGCCACGATGTCGGATGCCAGCGCCACTTCGATCAGGCGCCGGGCTGCGAAAACCTCTTTGGCCTCGCGCACGGTCGGGTAGGCGACCACGGCACCGCGATTACGATGCAGCGTCACCACCTTGTCGTGCGCCAACGATTGCAGCACCGAGCGGATTCGCATGCGGCTGACCTCGAACACCTCGGCGAGCTGGTCCTCGACCAAGCGCACGCCGGGAAGGATCCGTCGTTCGACGATGGCCGCGTGGATCTTCGCGTAGATCGCCGATTCTTCTGACTGGGCGCCGAGCTGCACGCTCGACTTGGGTTTGAGGGCTCGCACGCGACTCACGATGGTCAATACACACCCGTAAAAGGATTTCGCACCAGGCCTGCACGAAAATAGCCGATGAGCGTGGTCATGTCGAACACCGGCAATCCCACCGCCTCTTGGACCGCATGCGCGTACGGTGGCAGGTCGACGCATTCGAACAACAGTGCCTTGACCTCCGGATGATCGCGAACCAATGCGGTCGCGACGTCGACCGCCTCGGCGGACACGGCGTCGACATCGAGCTCACCGCGTTCATCGCACACCGCTGTGGTGAAATGCGGCTTACCCTCCATGCTTGCCAGCACGATGCGCGCATCGCTGCCGGCGCGGGCCAACCGCAAGTGCTCCGCATTCAGACTGGCCGCCCTCGACACGATGATGCCGATGGCCGCATCGGGGTTCAACATGCGGGCAATCCAGGGTAACTGCAACAGGCTGGACAACAATACCGGCACGGACAACGCGCGCGCGAGCGCCTCTTGGTGAACGATCATGAGTCCGCAATTGCCGGCCACGGCCCACGCTCCGCGCTCCACCAAGCGGCGTCCCGCGGCGATGAAACTATCGAGGCCGCCCGGCTCCGATTGACGCAGCGCCGGTGCGCCGACGCCGCGCGCGACCTCGTAGCACACCGGAAAGGAAAACGTCGTCGGATTACCCGGTGTCCCGGGCGGACAGGGTATGCGCTCTTCGAGTACGATGATGCCGATCGGTCGCCCGTAGCTCAACTGCGGCTCGCGTGCTCGGTAAATCATCACTCCATCCTGCGCGCGGCTCTGCGTGCGATTGTCGACAATGCTGCTGCAGATTGTACATTATCCGTGCACGAAGTCAGCCCACATGCACCATGAAATTGCGCACGCTTGCGGCCGCGTCGTTCGCCCGGACCAAGCGGAGGCCGGCGCGACCGTTACCGCGGCGGCGGCGCGCATGGCACACAAATTGCTGCTTCCCGAGAGAAGACGGCTCATTCGGGGTCGCCGCGCGGAGGGGTGACGATGCATTTGCGGCGATGGGCGCTGTTCTTTCCCCTCGTGGCCTGCGCGCTTCCGGCCTTCGCCGTCTTGCCCGCGGGCAGCGCACGCACCGCGGAACAAGTGATCCTCATTTCGCCGCTGCCGTTCGGCGTCGATGTGTACCTCAACATGACGCGCCAGGGTGCACTGACCGGCGGCAAAGCCATCGGTGCCAAAGTGCGCATCTTCGAGAGCAGCGATCCGGAGACCCGCAGCGAGAACATCCGCGCGGCCATCAACTACGGCGCAACCCTCATCGTAGCGCCGGGGCCCGAGTTCCTCGACATGGTGCCGGATTTCGCCGAGGACTTTCCGGCGGTGCGATTCTTGATGGTGGAGGACTGTCCCGCGAAGCTGCGGGCCAACGTCTACTGCGTGCAACTGCGTACCTATGAAGCCGGATTCCTCGCGGGCGTCGAGGCGGGCCTGACGACGCGCTCCGGCAAGGTGGGCACGCTCGCGCCCGTGGACTATCCCGAGGCCCACCGCTTCACCGATACGTTTGCCGACGGCGCCCGCTATGCGCGGCCCACGGTCATCGTGCATCCGACGCTGTGGATCGGCGGCGATAACCCGTGGTCGGATCCGCTGCGCGCGCAGAGCCAGACCGCCGTCATGCTGAGCGACGGCGTCGATCGCGTGCTGGCCACGGTCGCGGCCGGCAATGGCGGCGTCTACAAGGTCGTGGCCAACACGCCCGGAACCCTGGCAACCGGCCTCGACGTCAACGAGTGTCCCGATGCGCCCGGCCATATTCTCGACAGCGCCGTGCGGCACGTCGATCTCGTGATCGCGCGCGCCATCGCCGGCATTGCCGCACACACTCAGCCGGGTACCGTGTCCTATGGTTTGAAGGACGGTGCCGTCAACTTGACCGCGCTCGAGGCCAACGCGGCGAGCAGCGAATGTGTCGCCGCGACGCAGCCCGCCGTCATGGCGGCCGTGGCCGCCGTGCGCGACAAAATCGTCGCCGGCCAACTGGTGATCGCCGACCCGGCCGGCATCATCCATTGAGCCCCCTTTGTCCCTTAAGCCCCGAGTCCCTTAAGCCCCGAGTCCCGCATGGCCTACCTGGAAATGATCGACATCGTGAAACGCTATCCGGGCGTGCTCGCGAACGACCACGTCGAACTCACGGTGGAACGCGGCGAAATTCATGCCGTCATGGGCGAGAACGGCGCGGGTAAGTCCACGTTGATGTCCATCTTGTACGGTCTGCAAACGCCCGACGAGGGTTACATCCGCTTCAAGGGGAGCACCGTGGTGCTCAAGTCGCCGCTCGACGCCATTGCCCACGGTATCGGCATGGTGCATCAGGCCTTCAAACTGTTCGAGTCGTTGACGGTATGGGAGAACGTCGTCTACCGCCGCGAGCCGCGCCGCGGCTTGTTCATCGACGGCGCCCGCGCCCGGGCCCAGGTGGCGGAACTCGCGCGCCGTCACGGGCTGCCCATCGATCCCCGGGCGCGCGTCGCCAACTTGGCGGTCGGCGTGCGCCAGCGGCTCGAGATATTGAAGGCCTTGTATCGTGACGCGCAGGTGCTGATCTTGGACGAGCCGACGGCCGTACTCACACCGGCGGAGGTCGGCACGCTGTTCACGGTCATGAAGAGCCTGGCGGCGGCCGGCTGCACCATTCTGCTCGTCACCCACAAGCTGAACGAGGTGATGGCGGTCAGCGATCGGATCACCGTGTTGCGCAACGGGCGCGTCGCCGAGCGACTCGTCACGGCAGACACCACACCGGACGCGATCGTGCGCGCGATGACCGGACAGCACGTCACGCTGCAAAGACCCAAACAGCCGCGCGAACCCGGTGCGCCGAAGCTCGAGGCCCGGGGTCTCATTGTCGAGCAGCACGGGCGCCGGGTCGTCGATGACGTCTCGCTGACCGTGTGCGGCGGAGAAATCGTCGGGATCGCCGGCGTCGCCGGCAATGGACAGTCGGAACTCATCGAGGCCCTCATGGGATTGACGCCCATCGAGCGGGGCATGGTGCTCATTGAGGGGAAGGACGTCACCCACGGCGCGGTGGCCGCGCATCGCGCCGCGGGCGTGAGCTATATCGCCGAGGACCGCGCGCGCACCGCCAGTGCCGCGACCGCCAGCGCCACCGACAACCTCGCCATGGGGTTCCACCGGGCACCGCCTCTGGCGCGAAGAGGCTTGCTGCAACCACGCGCCATGCGCGCTTGGGCTCGCGGCCTCATCGAACGCTTCGACATCAAGATTGCCTCCACGGACACGCCGGTCGGGACCTTGTCGGGAGGCAACCTGCAGAAGGTCGTGACCGCCCGCGAGCTCGCGCACGACGCGGCGGTCTTGATCGCGGAACAGCCCACGCGTGGCGTGGATGTGGGTGCGATTGCCTTCATTCACGGGGAGTTGCTCAAGGAACGCGAGCGCGGTCACGGCATCCTGTTGGTGTCGGCGGAATTGTCCGAGATCCTCGCGCTCGCCGATCGCATACTCGTCATGTACGAGGGTCGCATCGTGGCGGAATTTGCGCGCGCGGCGGCCGATGAGGCGACGCTCGGACTCTACATGGCGGGCGGTAGCCGGTGACGGTCGCCAGCGGCGTGCGCGCCCGCCTCCGCCGACCGATTGCGGCATTGGTGCCCGTCGCCAGCGCCTTGGTCGTGGGCTTCGGCGTATGCGGCCTCATTGCCTTGTGGGTGGGGTTAAGCCCGAGCGTCATGTTCGACCAACTCATCAGGGGTGCCGTAGAGGGACCGCAGTTCTTCGAAACGGTGGCGCGTGCCGTGCCATTGGTCGGTATGACCCTCGCGGCGGCCATCCCGCTGCGCGCAGGCATCGTCAATCTCGGCGCCGATGGCCAGTTGGCGCTCGGCGGCTGCGCGGCGGCCATCGTGGCCTTGTACCTGCCGGCGCCGGACGGCATGCGGCTCGCCATGGCGCTCGGTGCGGGCATGTTCGTGGGTGCCGCCTACGCGGCACTGGCGGCCGCCGGCGAAATCTATGCCGGTGTGCCGCTGCTGCTGTCGACGTGGCTGCTCACGTATCCTGCGAAGGGCCTGTGCGGCTACCTGGTCCGCACGCCGCTGCGCGATCCGACGACGGCGTGGCCCTCCACCGCGCGTATCGCGGTCGGTGCCCGGTTGGGTCACTTGTTGCCGGGCACGCCGGTGAATCAGGGGTTTCTATTGATCGGCGTCGTGGCCATCGCCGTCATCTTCATCGATCGACGCACGTCCGTGGGTTTCGAACTGCGGTTGCGCGGGCTCAACGAACGCTTCGCTCGCTACGGCGGCGTCGCCCTGCACCGCCAGACGCTCGGGGTCATGGTCGCGAGCGGCGCCATCGCCGGACTGGTCGGCGCGATCATGGTACTGGGATCGCAGTTTCGCTACACCGACGGCGCGTTGACGGCACCGCAATACTCTTGGTCTGGCACGCTGGCCGCGCTGCTCGCCGGCGGCGAGCCGCTGGGATCGGTCATCGCGGCGGTGCTGTTTGCCGCTTTGCAGACCGGCGGCTTCGCCATGGAACGGTCGGTCGAGATCCCGCGCGTGCTGACCATGGTGTTGCAGTCCATCGTCATTCTCTTCCTGGCGATGCGCGGCGCCATCTGGAAGCGCTCATGACGTTCGCTTTTTTCAACGCGACTTTCTTCGATCAGGCGGTCTTGGGGATCACGCCGATTCTCCTCGCGGCCTTGGCCGGTACCCTGTCGGAACGGGTGGGTCTGTTCAACATCGCGCTGGAAGGCCAGATGCTGGTCGGCGCCTTTGCGGCCATCGCGGGCAGCCATTTTGGCGGGACGCTGCAGGCGGGTGTCCTCGCCGCCATTACGGCCGGCGCGCTGTTCTCGGGGCTGCTCGCCGTGGGCAGCGCGCTGCTGCGCGGCAACGACATCGTCATCGGCATCAGCCTCAATCTGCTGGCCGCCGGGTTGACGTCCTTCCTGTTGCGCACGTTGTTCGGGGTCAGCGGCACGTACAGCGATTCGGCCATGTCGGGTTTGCCGCGCCTCACCGTGCCCGGCGTGGCGTCGCTGCCGCTGGTCGGGCCCGCGCTCGGCCATCAGAACGCCTTGGTGTATTTGTCGTGGGGTCTGGTGGCCATCATCGCCGTGTTCTTGACGCGCACGCCGTGGGGCTTGCGGCTGCGCGGTATCGGTGAACAACCCGCCGCTGCCGTCGCGCTCGGCGCCAATGCCACCGTGTACCGATTTCTCGTGACGCTGATCGGCGGCGCGCTGTGCGGACTGGCGGGGCTGCAACTATCCCTGGGCAGCCTCACGCTGTTCAGCGAGAACATGACCGCGGGCCGTGGCTGGATCGCGGTCGCCGCGGTCATGCTGGGACGCGCCCGTCCGCTGTACGTGGCCGCGGCGTGCGTGCTGTTCGGGCTGTCGGACGCGCTCGGATTGCGCCTGCAGGGCGAAGGCCTGCCGAATCAGCTGACCGACTCCGCGCCGTACATCGTCACGCTCGCCGCGCTCGTGATCGCGGGCCTGCGGCAACGGCGCTTCGCAGGTCCGGTCAGCTAAACATTTCGTTGCTATTGTTTTCAATCTATATAAAGATTGTTAACAATGCAGGAGGGGCCCGACATTGCAAAGCGACACTGAATCCGCGGCCGGAGCGACTTCGCCGATCGATGCGGCCGGAGCGGAGCGACCGGACTTCGACGCCGTGCCGTTGATCGACTTCTCCGACATGCGGTCCGGTACGGCGGACGCGAAACGCCGCGTCGCCGCCGAATTGCGCGATGCGTGCATCAACGTCGGATTCTTTTATATAACCAATCATGGCGTGCCGCAGGATTTGGTCGACGCGATGTTCGACATACAGCCGCGCCTTTTTGGTTTGTCCCTGGCCGACAAGATGCGCTGGCACGTCAAGCGGTCCTCGCACCTGCTCGGCTACGTGGCGATGCGCGAGGAGAACGCGAATCCCGCGGCGGGCAAGGGCGATATGCACGAAGCCTTTGATTTCGTGCCCGAGGACGTGCACCTTACGAACGATTTCCTCGCCGGCGACTTCCGGCGCGCGGGCAATCTCTGGCCCGACGTGCCCGGCTTTCGCGATCTGGCGACGCGCTATGGCATCGAGATGCGGCTGCTGGCGCGGCGCTTGTTCGCGGCATTCGCCCTCGCGCTGAATCTACCCGAGGATTATTTCTCGGAACTGGCGGGTGCGCCCATGGCGCTGGTCCGCTTGCTGCACTATCCGACCCAGCCGGGACCCTTCAACGAGGAGACCATCGGCACGGGCGCGCACACCGACCATGAGTGCTTCACGATCCTCTGTCAGGATCAGATCCAGGCGCTGCAGGTGCGTAATCGCCGCGGCGCTTGGATCGATGCACCGCCGATTCGCGGCACGTTCGTCATCAACATCGGCGACCTCATGGCGCGCTGGACCAACGGCATCTTCGCCTCGACGTACCATCGCGTTGCGAACATGTCGGGTCACGCTCGCTACTCGTTACCTTGCTTCATCGGCGCCAATGCCGATGCCCTGATCGAGGCATTGCCGAGCTGCGTGAGCGCCGAGCGGCCCGCGAAGTACCCGCCCGTGCGCGCCGGTGAATATGTCGCGAATGCCATCTACCATTCGTTCAACGACAAGACCGCCATCAATCCCGTCAAGGAACAGATGCGGGAGCCGCCGGTCGCGCCATGAACGACGCTTCAACCGCATCGGGGCGCCGGCCCGCCACTCTCGAGGCCATCGTCCCTCTCGAGGCCATCGTCGAGGGTGGCCTTTGCATGGGATGCGGACTGTGCCAGAGCATGGCCGGCGCGGATCGAGTCCAGCTGCGCATGAAAGGCGAACACGGCGAGCGGCCGGTGGTGCTGGACGCCTTGGACGACGCGCTCTTGAGTGAGATTAACGCTGCCTGCCCCGGCATCCATTGCGAGGGAGTCGCCGCTCCCACCGCGCGCGAAATCGAGATGCACCCTTTGTGGGGTCCGACGGTGTGGATGGCCACGGGCCATGCCACCGACGAGTCGGTGCGCTTCCACGCCTCGTCGGGCGGCGCCCTGAGTGCCCTCGGCAACCACCTGCTCGAGAGCGGCGAAGTGGACTTCATCCTGCACGTGGCGGCGGCACGCGACGCCCCGCTGCGCACGGCCGCCACCTTGAGCTTCAACACGACGCAGGTCATGGACGCCTCAGGTTCGCGCTACGGGCCGGCGGCACCGCTGCTCGATTTCAAGGCCGTGCTCGATCGCGGTCGGCCGTTTGCGTTCATTGGCAAGCCGTGCGACATCTCCGCGATCCGTAATTACGCCAAGCTCGACCCGCGCGTCGACGAACTGCTGCGCTACACCCTGAATTTTTTCTGCGGCGGCGTCTCGGAATTCAGCAAGACCATGGACTATGTCCGCAAAGTAGGGCTGACCGAGCCCGAGGTCACGCACCTGCGCTACCGCGGCGACGGCTGTCCCGGACCCATGGTCGTGAAATCCCGCGCTGGTCAGGTATTCAAGTTCGACTACAACGAGATGTGGGAGGACGAGAATCGCTGGCAGCTGCAATTTCGCTGCAAGATTTGTCCGGATTCCATCGGTGAATGCGCCGACGTGACGGTGGCGGACGTCTGGCCCGGCGGCAAGCCCGACACCGAAGGCTTGGGGTTCAACGGCTTCATCGCGCGCACGCCGCGCGGCGCACGCCTGCTGGAAGCGGCGGTGCGTGCGCGGTCGATCACGCTGACCGAAGATCTCGGCTTCGACGGTCTCGAACTCGCTCAAGGGTCGCATGCGCGCCGCAAACAGGGCCTCAAGGCGCGGCTCCGCGCCCTGCACGACACCGGCATGATCGTGCCGCGCTTCGAGCATCTGCGACTCGATGCCGCCGACGTCATGCTCGGCGACGCGGAGCGGCAACAGAACTACGACGGCATGCGAGCACGCCTCGCGCGCGGTGACCATCGCGAAAACGACTTGACCTAACGACAACACGGGAACGCCAGGCGATTCCCGGGGGATGAGAACGAGGGAAGGCGAGCGCCGGCAGCGGCGCTCGGACCTTTGAGGGGGAGGTTGGGACCATAAAATTGGAGGATATTTCGCATGCCCCGTAAGCCCCCGCATCTGCTCGCCGCCGCCATTGCTCTTGCCATCGCCACGAGCGCCGCACCCGATCGCCATGCACTCGCCGCGGCGGCCGACGCCAATGCGAGCGCTACCGCCGACGCGGCCACGCTCGACGAGGTCGTGGTCACGGCCCGCAAGCGCGAGGAGAACCTGCGCGACGTGCCCGTGAGCATCGGTGTGCTCGATGGTGCCGCCATCGACACGCTGCGCGTGCAAGACATGGAGGACATCACGCGAATCTTGCCCGGCATCTCCTTCACGTCGCATCAAAACGGCCCCGCGGGCCAAGGGCAAGACAACATCACCATCCGCGGCATCAGCTCCACGGTCGGTAACCCCACGGTCGGCATCTACGTCGACGAGGTGCCGCTCATTGCACTCACCGGCTATGAGGGTCAGGCCGAACCCCGACTCGTCGACATCGAGCGAGTCGAAGTCCTGCGCGGACCTCAAGGCACGCTGTACGGCGCGAGCTCAGAAGGGGGAACGGTGCGCTTTCTCACACCCGACGCCGACACCCATGATTTCAGCGGCCGCTACAAACAGGACGTGTCGTACACGAAGCACGGCAGCATTAACTATGACACTCAGGGCGTCGTCAACCTGCCCGTCATCGACGGTGTATTCGCGCTGCGTATTTCCGCGGAATATGGAAGCGACAGCGGCTACATCAACAACTATGCGCTCGACGGCTCACTCTCGCTCGGCAACGACACCGCCGGTGGGCTGATCCGCAGCGGGACCAACTCGGACACGAACACCGCGGTCCGTATCAAGGGACTATGGAACGTCGCCGACAACGTGACCATCACGCCCGCCATGCTCTACCAACGCTATGCGGCGGGCGATAACGGCACGTTCATTCCGGCCGTGGGCATGTACGATCAATTCAACCAGGTGACGGGCAGCGACCGCGACACGCTGATCGAGCCCAGCATAACCGTCAAGGCGGGCTTGGGGTTTGCCGATCTTACGAGCATCACGAGCTACGTCGGCCGCAACGTCAATCGGTTCACCGACGGCACGTACTTCAACAGTTCGGCCATCGCCGAGTTCTACCTCGACACCGCGGGCGTGCCCCCGTACACCACTCATGAATACGGCAATGACTACATCCTGGGCAACCTACCGTCACCCGTCGATTTTACGGATCACTTCAACACCTGGACCCAGGAACTGCGGCTCTCGTCGCCGGCGGATCAAACCACGATCCATTGGGTCGGCGGTGTGTTCGCGTCCGACCAAGAGGTGCGCCATCTCGACTCCGAGCCCATCAACGGCATCAGCGCGGCGTTCCAGAGCATCTACGGGTACCCGATCAACAGCGACCCGGAACTCAATCAATCGCTCAACTCGGCGGCCCCCAATCCGAACTTCTGGACCCGTGACGTGGTGTGGCAGGTGCTCGATCACAACGACACGCAGCAGACCGCCATCTTCGGCCAGATCGACATCGACGTGCTGCCCACCCTGCACGTGGGCGTGGGTGACCGCTACGTGCGGGCCACGGATACCTTCGCAGAGACCGGTTTCGGCTTCTTCGAGTATGGCAACGCGGGCACGAACGGCTCGATCTATGCACAGAAAGCCACCTTCTCGACCTCGACGCCCAAGTTCACGCTGACCTATGACGTGGCGTCCCAATCGACCGTCTATCTGACGGCCGGCAAGGGCTTCCGATTGGGCGGCGCCACGACGCCCAACGATAACGCCCCGTGCCTGTTGGGCTTTGCGCAACTGGGGGACAAAAACGCACCCGAGACCTACGGTCCGGATCACCTGTGGGCGTATGAATTCGGCACCAAGTCGCTGCTGTTCCAGAAGACGCTCTCGGTCAACGCCGACGTCTACTACATCAATTGGAACGCCATTCAGCAAAGCGTCGTCATTCCGATCTGCGGCGGTCAATTCAACACCAACGTGGGTGACGCCAAGGCCATCGGTGCCGAGCTCGAAATGCGCTACAAACCGCCGGTCATTCCCGGTTTGATCGTGAGCGCCAACCTGGGCGGCGAACATGCGTACATCACGAGCACCTTCAACGCGGCCACCGCGGGCGTGGGCCAGGATGTGCTCTACACGCCGAAGTTCACGGCCGCCGTGTTGGCGGATTACGGCTGGGCCATCACCGGGGACCTCAATGGCTTCGTGCGCGGCGACTATGAATACACGGGCAAGTCGTTCGGTTCGTTCCAGGTAACGTCGTCGCAGTACATCGATCCCGCGTACGACGTCGTCAATCTCAACGCTGGCGTGAGTTTCGGCAAGTACGAGGTCTCGCTGTTCGCCAAGAACCTGTTCGATGACCGCACCATCCTGCAATCGCCGCAGATCAACTCGGTCATCCAGGGCTATGCCCTGCGGCCGCAGACCCTCGGCGTGTCATTCCAGGCGAAGTTCTAGGGGCGGCCGTATCTCCGCGGTATGAGGACGATCATTCAGAACGCGCGCGTGCTCACCCTGGATCGGGCCGGCACCGAGTGGGCCGACGCCACCGTGACGATCGAGGACGACACGATCGTCGCGGTGCAGCCGACGCAAGCGGCCGCGCGGCCGGCCCCCGGCGCGGCGCGACTGGCCCCCGACCCGGCGCGGCCGACTGACGATACCGCCGGCGAGCGTCATATCGATGCCACTGGACATCTCTTGATGCCCGGCCTCGTCAATGCGCACTTTCACTCGTCGGCCAATCATCTCAAAGGATCGTTGGACAGCCTGCCGCTCGAGATCTTCATGCTGTTCGAGACACCAGCCGACGGGGCACGCAATGATCCGCGCGCGGCTTATGTGTCGACCCTCTTGGGTGCCGTCGAGATGCTCAAGTCCGGCGTGACGACGGTCCTCGACGACGCGTTCTTCGTACCCATGCCCTCACCGGACGCGATCGATGCCATCCTGCAGGCGTATGCGGATAGTGGGATGCGCGCGAGCGTCGCGCTCGACCAACCCAACGTGCCGGAAATCGACAAGCTGCCCTTCCTCGAAGCACTGCTGCCGCCCGACTTGCGCGCGCGCGCGCAGGTACCGGCTCCCATGGACGCCGCGGGGCTGCTGACGTGCTATCGCCACCTCATCGAACGCTGGCATGGCGCCGCCGGCGGCCGGCTGCGGGCGGCCATCTCGTGTTCGGCACCGCAACGCGTGACGGTCGAGTATTTCCGCGCTTTGGATGCGCTCAGTCAGGAGCACCACCTCCCGTTCTTCGTCCATGTGCTCGAGACCAAACTGCAGCGCGTGCTCGGCGAGGAGAAATTCGGCGGCTCGCTCGTGCGGTACGTGGAGGGCTTGGGGCTACTCAGCGATCGCCTGAACATCATCCACGCGGTCTGGGTGGATGAAGACGACATGGACCTGATCGCGCGGTCGGGCGCGGTGGTCGCCCACAACCCCATCAGCAACTTGCGGCTGGGCAGCGGCGTGATGCCGTTTCGCGCATTGATGGACCGGGGCATCCCGATCTGTCTCGGCAGCGACGAGGCCATCACCGATGATTCGATCAACATGTGGAACGTCGCCAAGCTCGCCGGCCTCGTCCACAATCTCAATGGCGGCGACTACGCCCGGTGGCCGAAGGCTAACGAGATCCTCGACTGCCTGATCCACGGCGGCGCGCGCGCCATGCGACTGCCGAAACCCATCGGCGAAGTGGCCGTAGGCCATCAAGCGGACCTCATCCTCGTGGACTTGGACACCTTGCCATTCACGCCGCTCAACGATCTCAAGCGGCAGTTGGTGTACTGCGAACCGGGTACATCGGTGCGCATGACCATGGTGGCCGGCAACGTCGTCTATGAAAACGGGAAGGTCGTCGGTCTCGACGAGCGCGCATTGCGCGCCGAGGCGCGCGAGATTGCGGCCAGGCGCGCAGCGGCGGACGCGTCCGAAGCCGATAGCGCCGCGCGCTGGCTGCCGTATTACCGCGACATGTATATGAAGGCAGCGAGCCGCAATGTGGGCATGCAACGTTGGATAGGGAATTCGACATGAAGAAAATGCAGCCAGCGCACGGTCGGTACGCCCATTCCTCGATAACCCGCCGACCGCAGTTCGCGTGGCCGGATAAATCCCGCTTGGCGGTCTATTTTGCGTTGGGGGTGGAACATTACGCCTTCGGCGAAGGCATGACCGAAAATCTCGTCGCCGGCATGCCGCATCCGGACGTGCTCAACGCCTCGTGGCGCGAGTACGGCAATCGCGTGGGCGCATGGCGCATCCTTCGTTACTTCGCCGATCTCGGCATCCCCTTGAGCATCCTGTTGAACAGCGCCGTGTGCGAGCATGCACCCGATCTCATCGACGCCGCGCGCATCGCCGGCTGCGAGTTCATCGCGCATGGCTATTCGAATTCGGACACCTTGGCCGGGATGTCCGAGACAGCCGAGGCCGAGTATGTAGAAGGCGTCGCCGCGCAGATGACCGCCGCGATCGGCACGCGGCCGCTTGGCTGGGCCAGCCCCTGGATCGCCGAGACCCTCAGCACGCCCGATATCTTGAGCGAGCACGGCTATGCCTACGTGCTCGATTGGTGCATGGATGATCAACCCGTCTGGCTGACGACACGCAAACACCCCCTGCTGTCCGTCCCCTACTCCCAAGAGATCAACGACAGTTCCACCATCGTCGGGCGTCAGGCCAGCGCCACGGATTTTGCGCAAATGATCATCGATCAATTCGACGAGATGCGCGCGACGCCGGGTGACGAACCGCTGGTCATGAGCGTGATACTGCACTCGTTCATCTCGGGGCAACCGTTTCGACTGCGCGCACTCAGGCGCGCGGTCGACCACATAGCCAAGCATGCGACGGGCGTTTGGATCACTCAGCCTGGCGCGATCGCGCGGCATTATGCGGAGTGCATGCCCCCGGTTTGAATCAGGCCATGGCGCAGCCGAGCCGACATGGCACTAAGCTAATTCGCAAGAATACGGCATTTAAAATGGCGCTCTCGAAATTTAATAGCTATTATCTCGCGACTTATGAAAATCGATATTCATATCGATGGCGCCTGGCAT
>Ga0116230_10001990_pt1 | contig 19683 bp, 16 predicted proteins | sample S1TSphfallax_3_FD_88678 | JGI IMG/M metagenome (GOLD analysis project Ga0116230, IMG submission 88678) | Host-associated microbial communities from peat moss isolated from Minnesota, USA - S1T2_Fd - Sphagnum fallax MG | ecosystem: Host-associated > Plants > Peat moss > Unclassified | place... | reverse complement strand
GCCGCTAACATCAATCCCTTTGACCATGGGGATCGATACACCCTGGTCATGCGGACCGAGCCGCTGAAAACGGCGCTCGACATTGGCGGTTATGACATCATCTTCGGCGGCGCCCGGCGAGACGAGGAGAAATCGCGCGCCAAGGAACGTATCGTCTCGGTCCGCGGCGGCAATCACGGCTGGGATCCGCGCCAGCAGCGTCCGGAGCTCTGGCGGCTCTACAACACCCGCCTGGGCAAGGGCCAAACCGCCCGGGTTTTTCCGCTCTCCAACTGGACGGAGATGGATATCTGGGCCTACGCCTTGATCCACAAGATTGAGCTTGCACCGCTTTACTTCGCGGCGCCCCGGCCGGTCGTGCAACGCGGGGGCGCCTTCATCGTGGTGGACGAGGAGAGCCGCATGCGGCTTCAGCCCGGCGACGAAATCCAGACCAAGACTGTCCGCTTCCGAACGCTCGGCTGTTGGCCGGTGACCGGCGCGATTGAGTCCGGGGCGACCGACCTCGCCGCCGTCGTCGATGAGACGCTGCGGGCGTCATCCTCGGAACGCCAAGGGCGCATAAGTGATGCGGAGGATGGCGGCTCGCTCGAGCAGAAAAAGCGCGAAGGCTATTTCTGATGACGCCGGCGGATGCTGGCAAGAGGCCTTAGAGCCGGATGACATTTGATGGAATCGCTCAGCGATTCCCCGCAATTGTGTCACAGCTTGCTGATCTAGCAATGGGGAATGGCATCCAAGTCGACGAATATGGCCAAACGTCCGGGCTACGGTGGCAGGCGAGGCGCCGGCACAATCACTTCGCTTCGATACCCTCGACAACCCTATTCGATGTAAGCACGCCTTTTTCAAGCGCTTCCCGTTCTTTGTCCGACCTGACAATTTTGTTTTGAAACAAACTCGGCGGCAACAGAAAATAGGCCAGGGAGGGCAGCAGCACCATCGCGCCCAGCATGTTCCAAAGGAACATGAAGGAGAGCAAAAGCCCCATATCCGCCTGAAACTTGATTGGCGCGAAGATCCAGGTCACCACGCCGGCCGCCAGGGTGAAGCCGGTCAACAGCACAACCTTGCCGGTGAAAAGCAGCGTCCGGTGATAAGCGTCGGACAACGAGGCGCCGGCCCGCAATTGCTTGATGATGATGCCCAAAACATAGAGCGCATAATCGACGCCAATCCCAACCCCGAGCGCCATCACCGGCAAAGTCGCCACCTTGATGCCGATACCCAGGCAAACCATCAGCGCCTGCGCGAGAATCGACGTCAGCACCAGCGGCAGAACCGCGCAGAGCACCGCGCGCCAGGACCGGAAGACGAGGAAGCAGAAGGCGATGACCGTGATGTAGACCAGCACCAGCATAATGTGATTCGCCTGCTCGATCACGATATTGGTCGCAGCCTCGATGCCTGCATTGCCGCCTGCCAGGGAGATACTAAAATCCGGCGACCGGTTCACCGGATCGGCGATAAACGCCTGCGTCGTCCGCAACACGGCATTCAGCGTCGACGCCTTATGATCGGTGAGCGAGACGTAAACCGGATCAAACGTGCAGGTGAAATTGGCGAGCGACCGTGGCACAAACGGCCACAGATTACCGATGAACGCCTGATTATCGATCAGATCGCGCCATTTCGGCGCACCTTCATTGAACAGCATCGTCAAATTCGCGGTCAGCGAGCCCAGGGATGAAACCGACTCAACGCCCGGAAGCTGTTGCAAGCGCCATTGCAGATTATCCATCGTCAGCAGCGTCGGGTAGGCCATGCAATCGTTGATCTGCGTGTCGACCATCACCACGAAAGTATCGCTGCCGGCCGCGTAATTCTGAATGATATAGGCGTTATCCCGGTTGTACTGAGAGCTTTGCCGAAGCTCCGGCGCGCCCGGATTGATATCGCCGATCTGCACGAAATGGCCGACAAACGCCCCCGCAACGGCCAATAGCACACCGATGGAAATCGCCCCAACCGCGTATCGCCTGGTGGTGAATCGATCCAGGAAATTCCACAGCGGGTGCGATACGCGCTGGCCATCCGCCCGCTCATTGCGCAGGCTGCGCAACGCCGCGGTTTTGCTCACACCGGTATAGCTCAACGTCATCGGCAGCATGATCAGATTGGTGAAGATCAGAATGAACACGCCGATACTGGCGAGAATCGCCAGCTCGCGAATCGCCTCGATCCGGATAACCAGCAGCACGGCAAAGCTCGACGCATCACAGACCAGCGCTGCGAACCCGGCAAGAAACAACCGCCGGAAGGTGTATCTCGCCGCCACCAGCGGATGGGTGCCGCGGCCGATATCCTGCATGACCCCGTTCATTTTCTGCGCGCCGTGGCTCATCCCGATCGCAAACACCAGAAAGGGCACCAGCACGGAATACGGCGTCAACTGAAAGCCAAGCAGCGGGATCACGCCCATTTGCCAGATAACGGCAACCAGCGACGCCATGACGACCAGCAAAGTGCTGCGGACGCAGCGCGTGTACCAGAACAGCACACCGGCCGCGATGACCGCCGAGATCGCAAAAAATATCAGAATTTCGCTGATCGCGCTGATCATGTCGCCGACGACCATGCCAAAGCCGATGATATGCAGCGTCACCCCTTGGCTGGCATATTGCGTCCGCAACGCGTTCAGCGATTTCGCAAGCGCGCCATAGTCAATTGGCTTGCCGGTCAGACCGTCATAATCCAGCAGCGGCACATAAATCATGCTGGATGAGAAATCGTTGCTGACCAGCTGCCCCACCTGCCCGCTGCGGGCGATATTCTGCTGTACGATCGCCAGCGCCTGGGCGCTGCCGTTATAGGTCTCGTCGATCACCGGGCCGCTGCTGAGCCCGCCGGCGGTGACCGCCGTCCAGCGGGTCGAGGGCGTCCAGAGCGAGGTCATGAAGGCGCGATCGACATTCGGCAGCAAATAAACCTGGTCGCTGATCCGCCGCAGCACCGCCAGATAATGCGCATCGATGATCGTGCCATTATTCGCCTGCACGGCAATCCGAATCGCATTGCCCTGGGATTGCAGGTCGTCGTAATGGTTGAGAAAATTCACGATGAACGGCTGATGCGTCGGAATCATCTGGGTGAAGCTGGCATTCAGCCGCGTCCGCGTCGCCTCCACGCCCAAGAACAGCGTGACCAGAAGACAAAGCAGCAGGATCAACGGCCGATTATTGAAGAGCAGCCGCTCGACGCGGGATCCGGAATTCTGATCGAAGGCCGCTAGATCGCTGATGACTGGTGCTTTGTCGTCAATCCCGGAAGCCAACCGCACACCCTCCCATCAAGCCGTCAATGCGGGCAGCGAAATCCTTACGGCCCCCGCATCACCGGCGAAGACCAGATCGCCATCCGGCGCTTCGGCGATGTCGAAAATCGCCATCGGCGGCCCGCCCTGCAAGGCAGAAAAGCTGGCGCCATTATCCTTGCTCATAAACAACGCGCCGGCTTCCGTTGCGATAAAAATACGCCCGGCATCTGCCGCGAGGCCGGCGGTCAGATCATCCTGCGTATTCAAATTGATCGCCTGCCATGTCTGGCCCTGATCGGTGGAGCGAAACAGATTTCCGGCGACGCCAAAGACCAGAATGCTGCCATCCTGCGCCGCCAGCACGCCAAAAAATGTCACCGCCGCCGGCGAGGTCACCGCCGGAAATGTCTTGCCGCCATCGGATGAACGGAACACCTCCCCGGCCTCGCCGGCGACATAGATGTCACCGCCGGCGCGCACCGCGGCGTAGAGATTATGGCTCAGCCGGTCGTCGATATTCAGGCTCAAATCGGTCCAAGTGGCGCCGGCATCGTCGGTTGCCATCGTCATCCGGAACGCGCCGAAGACAATCACTTTCTCCGGGCTGATGGCGACCATGCTCAGGAACGGCTTGTTCGGCCCGCCTTGCATGAAAATATTGGCCCGGCGGAGGGCGAAAGGCGTGCCCGGCGACGCCGGATAGACCGTCGAAGCGGTCTCGGCGGCCGCCATCGTCAATTGATTTGCTTCAATCCCGTTCAGCTGGGTCTGCCAGGTCACGCCGCCATCGCTGGTGCGCAGGATGACGCCGAAATGTCCCGCCGCCCAGCCAATCCGCGGCGTGGCGAAGGCAACGCAGTTGAGCGTCACATCCACCGGCACGGAGGCTTGCCGCCAGCTCCTCCCGCTGTCATCGGAGAGGATGATCACCCCATGCTCACCAACCGCGACCAGCCGGCTTCCGGCCAGCGTGACCGCCTCCAGAAATACCCGGTCAGGCCGGCGCACCGCGATGGCCGGCGTATCGAGCACATAGAAGCCGGTCGCCGCAACCGCAGTCTTGCAGATCGGCAGGGTGGCGAGCGCCACACCCATTCCAAGCAAATCTCTGCGATGCAGCCGCGACATTCGTTCACCCTACTCCCAACACCCAAGACAAATCGGCAGGCACGCCCTGCAATCGCCGCGCCCTCGCCGCTAATACTGCGCCGATGCCGCCATGCTCTCCGGATCGAACACGCTGTCGGCCTGCGGGATCACATTGTAGAATTTCAGCGTCGGATTTTCCTTCTCGTTCCAGTTCCCGGTAATGGTCGCATAGTCGCCGGTTTGCAGGTTTGTCACGGCGTTATTGGCAAGAATCAGGCCGGGCAGGTCAGGCCTCAGCAGATTATAGCACGTATTGATATGATAGAGATTGTCATTCGCGTCCCAGGCATCGCCATGCGCAATGATCCACGTATCCTCGTCGACATAATATTTGCGGCGGGCAAGCACGTTGCGCTGGCCGGGATGCAGCGTCGCCTCCACCACCCAAACTCGATGCAGCTCCCAGCGGACCAGATCAGGGTTCAGGAAATGCGCCAGATGCGCCGTTTGCGGATCGGACAGCACCAAGGCGTTGTTGTTATAGGGGATATAGACTTCCTTTTTCTCGATGAACTTCCAGTCGTATTTTATCAGCGCGCCGGTGAACCCGAAATATTCATCATAATTCGAAACGCCATCGGTATAGGAGCTCGGCGTATCAAACGACACCTCCGGGGCCTTGCGCACGCGCCCCTGGCCATTCAGCAGCTCCCAGGCAATCGTCGGGCCATCGGTGGTGGAATAGGTGAGGCTCTCGGTGCCGACGACATTGGCGGGACCGGTCACGTCATCGAAGTAGCGATATTGAATGCCGTCAAAACTCGCCAGGGTCGCGGTCGGGCTATAATAGGGATAATCGGCGGTGATTGCGTTTTTGGTTGCCAGCACCAGGCCGCCATCATTCACCACATAGGCCCAATTGGTCGCGGTGTAGCCGTAACCGGCCCAGCGTGAATTGTGATTCCAGATAATCTGCGCGCCGGCGGAGAGCGGATCGCTGGTATCGGGAACCGGAAAGGGAATGCCGCCGATGGCATTCTTGAATCCCATATTCGGACCTTGGGGATCAAGCTGCGCCCGCGTCAGATTGAGCGCGATATTGTCGTAGACCGATTGCGGGGCCGAAGCGGTGCGATGGGTCGGATAGACCTTGATGCTGAACCCGTACTTGGTCATCAACGCCATGACGCCATCGGTCAGCCGGTCCGCATACTGCGCCATATTGGCCGAATCAATCGTCAAGATCGGCTGCTCGCCGGCGAAGAAATCCGGCATGCTCTGCCCCGGCGACCATCCCGCGGGAATCGTCGTGTAGCCGCCGGTCCATGCCGGAATACTGCCATCGGCATTGCCCGCGCGCTCCGCACCCATTGGCGTCAGCGTCGTCGACAGAATGGATGCATCCGCCGCCTGCGCCTTTGCCAAACCGAATTTCAGGGCCGCCATACTGGTGCCGGCCAACAAGCCAAAACTGCGTCGTTTCATGATTTTCTACTCCCCGCTCTGGCTTAGAATGAACGCTGAAGGTTGAGCGAAACATAGCCGCGATCCGCCAAGGTATTATAGGTCGTATCATCCGCCAGAGTTGTTGGTTTACCAAGATAGTCCTGATACGTCAGCGTCGCGTTCCAGGTATTCAGATAGTTGGCGCTCACCCCGACGTTAAACGTGGCGGTGCCGTGCTGCATCGACTGATCGACCTCCGAACGTCCGAGAAAATTATAGTTCAGACCAATCGGCAGCGTAATGTTCAGGCTCGGCAGCACATCGTAATAGGCCGGCGTGATGACGAAATCGAAAGCGGCCGCGGTTGCCTGCCCGTAGGGACGCAGCTGATCGCGATTCTTGGTGACCGAAACCAGATGGTTCATCGCCACCTCGCCGGTGAATGTGATCCCGCCCGGATCAAAGGACAGCCCGGGAGAGAGATAGATCATCGATGCCTGGGCGTAGAAAACATTGCCGACCGGATATAGCGGATCTGAATTCGCATTGCCCGGATTGCTCGGCGTCTGCGTGCCAAATCCGGCCGGCAGCAACGGCATGTTCACCCGGTCGGAGACTTCGCCCGCAACATTCGCCTGGCGGATATTGGTCGACACGCTCGCGCCATAGGTCTGAATATCTCTCGGATAGACGATCTGGTAACTGCCGATCTTCAAGCCGTTGGCCACCGGCCGCCAGGCCGATTGCGGCAACGGATCGGCATACACAACCGGGGCTTTCGCATCCCACCGCAGCCCGTAAATGCCGACGTCGTAATCGCCGAACTCGTCCTGCACGGACAGCCCGAACTCACCATTGCCGGGCTCGGGGTTCAAATCCTTCACCCGCAGCAAATACAGATTGCCAAAGCCCGGATATTGCCCGGCGATCACGCTCTGTCCGCCCGCATTCAAATAATCGGAACCGTTGAAATAGGCGCCGGCACCTTGGAAATTATCGTGCTGCCATTCAAACTGATAATAGCCCTGCACCGTCAGCCCGCCGATCCCCGGATGATAGGTCACAACCGCCTGCCCAACCGGCAGGAAAATCTGCTGCGCCTCGGCGTTCGGCGTATCCTGCGCGGTGATGATATCAACCGGCGCCTGCCCGGCGGAAATTCCGTTATTCGCGAAAAACAGGCTCTGTCCCCAGAACAGGGTTTGGCGGCCAATTTTCAACTGGATCTGCTGGCCGTCATCAAACGCGTGCTTGCCGAAAACAAAGGCATCCAACAGCCTTGCATCCTGGCCGTTGACGTTGCGCGTGCCGCTGGTGAAATCCTGATTGCTCGCGCTGTAGATGGAATTGAAGGTGCCGGGCTGGCTGTTCTGGTTCTTCTTAAGATACACCGTATTCAGAAACGCTTCGCCGCTGAAATGCGCGCCGAAATCGCCGTCCCGGATATCTAGAACCGGCAAGACCTCGAATTGATTGCCGACAATGCCGTGCTGGAAGTTCGAATCGCCGTCATTGCTGTTGGCATCCGTCGGGCCGGCCAGAATTTGCGAAGGATCGTTGACCCGCAAAAACCCCGAATAGGATAATGTGGTGGTCAGATTGACTTCCAGATTATTGCCGACCTGACTGCCGTCATAGACATTGAAGGCCTTCGCCGTTGGCGGCGCGGCAATGCCGAACATAGCCAATACGCCAGCACCTGCGGCAAATCGCATGGCGGAAACCCTGCTCCGGCTGGTCGATCGCAGCAGCCATTGCCTTGTTGTTTGACGTCCCCGAGATTTGTTCATCTCCATTTCCTCTTTATGTTTCTAATTTTTATCAAACGCTGAATGCCGCAGCCGCTTCCGGAACAAACGCGATTTCCAACGCTACTTTCGCCGCAAGCTGATTCCGGCCCGTCACTCCCCCGCATTATTATTCATCATCCTCGAACCGGCCCGGCGCCGGCTTCGGCGGCGATCACCAGTTCAGTATGATCATATAGATGATATAACTCTAAAAAATCGGCCTGTCTATATCCCCCTTGCGGTCGCGAGATAAAATCTTCGGGCCTCTGACGCGGATGAAAGCCGTGCGGGGCGCCCGAGCCGCGGGAAGGCGGCCTGGCCTGTCAGGCCGGCGTCGCAGCGCCGCCGGGTACCGCCACGCCCCATGAGGCCAGACATTCACGGCCATCGCGGGCCGGGCCGACCTTCCCCGGCGTCCGGGAAAAACGCGGTGCCGCTTCCGGCTGCCAATATTGCTGGTCCGCGAGATAGGTGCCGCGCGCCTGCAAATGCGGATTCGAACAGGCCTCGGCGGCGGTCAGCACCGGCGCAAAGCAGGCATCCGTCTGGTCGAAAACATCGCACCATTCCGCGCGCGTTTTCTGGGCGAACAAGGCCGCCAGCACATCGCTCTGCAATGGCCAGGAAGATTGTTCATTTTGCAGCGCAATGAATTCCTTGGGCGCGCCGGTAAGCTCAATCACCAGCCGGTAGAATTTCGGCTCGATGGCGCCGATCGAAATATCCTTGCCGTCGGCGCAGCGATAGCAGCGGTAGAACGGCGCCGCACCGCCCAGCATGTTCCGGCCGCGCTCCAGCGATACGCCACTGGCCGGGTCAAGCCCGGTGAACATCGTCATCATCGATGCAACCCCGTCGATGATCGCCGCATCGACAATCTGCCCCAGGCCGGAGCGCTCGCGCTCCCAAAGTGCGGCCATCACGCCGAACGCCAGAAACAGCGATCCGCCGCCGAAATCGCCGACCAGATTCAGCGGCACCGTGGGCGGCTCGCCGGCCCGCCCGATCGCCGCCAAGGCACCGGTCAGGGCGATGTAATTGATGTCGTGTCCCGCCGTTTTGTTGAGCGGCCCGGTCTGTCCCCAGCCGGTCATGCGGCCATAGATCAGGCGCCGGTTTCTGGGCATCAGCGCATCCGGTCCAAGTCCCAGCCGCTCCATCACGCCCGGCCGGAAACCCTCGATCAGCACGTCGGCTTTTTCCGCCGCGGCGATGCACATGTCGCGGCCGTCGGCGGCGCGGATATCCAGCTCGATCACCGCGCGCCCGCGATCGATAATCCGGTTGGGCCAGCCATTGCCGCCGGTACGGTCAATCCGCAGAACCTCCGCCCCCAGATCGGAAAATAGCATGGCGCAATGCGGCGCCGGGCCGATACTCACAAACTCCAGCACCCGCAGCCCATGCAGCGGCCCGCTTCCCGCCGGCGTTGCGCTCACGCAGCCAGGGCCGTCAGACGCTGCCGAATAATCGCCTCCGCCTCCGAGATGATCCGCTGGATCAGCACAGCGACGGTCGGGATGTCATTGATCAACCCTTGCACCTGCCCGGCCCAGATCAGCCCGGCATCCAGATCGCCGGTCTCCAGCAGCACCCGCCCCTGCGCGCCACGCACCAGATGCGCGACGTTCTCGAACCGGGCATCCGGGCGGCTCAGGATTTCGACCACCTGATTCGACACGCTGTTCGACCCGACCCTTGCGGTATTGTGCAGATTGCGAAAAATCAGCCGGGTGCCGCGTTCATCGTTGTCGATCAGCAATTGCTTGGCCTTCGGATGAATCGGCGCCTCGACCGTTGCGCAGAAACGCGTGCCCATGTTGATCCCCTCGGCGCCCAGCGCCAGCGCCGCGACCAGGCCGCGGCCATCGCCAAACCCGCCGCTCGCGATCATCGGAATTTTCACCTTGTCGGCCGCCGCCGGAATCAGCACCAGGCCGGGCACGTCATCCTCGCCGGGATGCCCGGCGCATTCGAAGCCGTCGATCGAAATGACATCCACGCCCATCCGCTCGGCGGACAGAGCGTGCCGGACGGAGGTGCATTTATGCAAAACCGTGATGCCGTGCGATTTGAAATCGTCGACATGCTCCTGCGGCTTATGGCCGGCGGTCTCCACCACGGTGATCCCGCTATCGATAATGGCTTTGCGGTATTCGGCGTAAGGCGGCGGCGTTACCGATGGCAGGATCGTCAGGTTCACGCCGAACGGCTTGTCGGTCATGCCACGGCAGCGGTCGATCTCGCGCCGCAGGTCATCCGGCGAGGGCTGCGTCAGCGCCGTCAGAATGCCGAGCCCCCCGGCATTCGAAACGGCGGCCGCCAACTCGGCGCGGCCCACCCACATCATGCCGCCCTGCACGATGGGATGCTGGATGCCAACCAGCTCGGTAAAACGCGTCCGAATTGCCATAATCACACTCCATGTTTCGAATATCCGCCGGCCGAGTCAGTCTCCGCCGCCGGCCGCAACGCATCTCGCCGCCCAGCCCGCCAAAGCCGCCGGCGCGCGGGTCATCCGCATCGCCGCATCTACAGCGCCTCCAGGATCGTGACATTGGCGACGCCGCCGCCCTCGCACATCGTCTGCAGCCCGTAGCGCAGTCCGCGCGCGCGCAAGGCGGCGATCAACGTCGCCATCAGCTTGGCACCCGATGCCCCGAGCGGATGGCCGAGCGCAATCGCCCCGCCATTCACGTTGAGCCGTGCAGGATCGGCGCCGGTGGCCTGCAGCCAGGCGAGCGGGACGGAGGCGAACGCCTCGTTCACCTCGTACAGCTCGATATCGGAGATCCGCAAGCCGGCCCGCTCCAGCGCCCTTTGCGTCGCCCGGATCGGCTCCTCCAGCATGATCACCGGATCGCCGGCGGTCACGGTCAGATGATGAATGCGCGCGATCGGCGTCAGCCGATGCGCCTTCAGCGCCCGTTCGCTCACCACCAGCACGCCCGCCGCGCCATCGCAAATCTGGCTCGAATTGGCGGCGCTGAGTTTCCCGGCCTCCTGCAGCAGTTTCACCGCGCCGATGCTCTCCAGCGTAGCGTCAAAGCGGATCCCCTCATCCTGCCGATGCATCTCCTGCGTGCCGTCGGCGAGCGTTGCGGCCACCGGCAGAATCTCGCGCGCGAACGCCCCGGACTGCGCCGCCGCCGCAGCCTTGCGGTGGCTCTGCAGCGCGAACCCATCCAGATCGGTCCGGGAAAAACCATATTTATCCGCAATCATCTGCGCGCCGGTGAACTGGCTGAACCCCTCGGCGCCGTAGCGGGCTTGAATCCTCGGGCTGTTCGGTCCGCCGCCCAGCCCCGCCTGCGCCGCCAGCCCGACCGGCGAGCCGATCGGCACCCGGCTCATGCTTTCCACCCCGGCGGCAATCACCACATCCTGGGTGCCGGACATTACCGCCTGGGCGGCGAACTGCACGGCCTGCTGCGAAGACCCGCATTGCCGGTCGATGCTCACCGCCGGCACCGACCAGGGCAGTTTCGAGGCGAGCACGGCGTTGCGGCCGATCTGGAAGGCCTGTTCCCCAACCTGGCTGACGCAACCCATGATCACGTCATCGATCGCCGCCGGATCGATCCCGGAACGATCGACCAGCGCATCGAGAATCTCGGCCGCGAGATCCGCCGGGTGCCAGCCCGCCAGACGGCCGCCACGGCGGCCGCCGGCGGTGCGCAATGCTTCGACGATATAGGCTTCCGGCATTTCAGGCTCTCCTCGATCAGACCGAATAATTGGCGGCGCGCTTGGCCAGAAAGGCGGCCAGCCCTTCGCGCGCCTCAGCACCGCTCGCACAGGCCGCAATGGCGCGCGCCTCGTTTTCCATCTGGGTTTCCAAAGCTGTGCCGAAACTCGACAGCAGCAGGCCGCGGGTGCGTCCCAGCGCCTGCGTCGGCCCCGCGGCCAGCCGCAGCGCGAGCTTCGCGGCCTCGCCGGCAAGTTCGGCAGCCTCGACCGTCCGCGTCACCAGCCCAAGGGCCGCCGCTTGCGCGGCACTCAGGCGCTCGCCCGTCAGCATCAGTTCCTGGGCCCGGCGCAAGCCGATCAGCCGCGGCAGCAGCCAGGTGGCGCCGCCATCCGGGGACAGCCCAATGCCGGCATAGGCCAGATTGAACGAAGCGGCGGTCGAGGCCAGGGCAATATCGCCCAGAATGGCCAGGCTGAATCCCGCCCCCGCGGCAGCGCCGTTCACCGCCGTGATCAGCGGCTTTTCCATCCGCGCGAACCGCGCGATCGCCGAATGCAGATAGGCGGTCAATTCCTTGATCAAGGCCGATATCCGCTCGCCGGCGGCAGCGAAGGCCGCGATATCGCCGCCGGCGCAAAACAATCTGCCGGCGCCGGTCAGCACCACGCAGCGGATGGCCCGGTCCTCGTCACACTCAATCGCGGCATGCATCAAGGCGCGCGCCAGCTCAAGGTCCACCGCGTTGCCGGCATCGGGCCGGTTCAGCGTCAGGGTCAACACCCCGCCCCGGAGTTCGCGCAGCAGCACGCCGCTCATCTTGGGCCCATGCGGATCGCCCCATCCAGCCGGATGGTCTCGCCGTTCAGCATCGGGTTGCCGATGATCGCGCCAGCCAGCTCGGCATACTCTTCCGGGCGCCCCAGGCGGCTCGGGAAGGGCACCTGCCGGCCGAGCGAGTCCTGGGCGGCCTGCGGCAGCGCGGCCAGCATCGGCGTCCAGAAGATGCCGGGTGCGATGGTCACCACCCGAATGCCGTATTGCGCCAGATCACGCGCCGCCGGCAGCGTGAGGCCAACCACGCCGGCCTTGGAAGCGGCATAGGCGGTCTGCCCGATCTGCCCCTCATAGGCCGCGACCGAAGCGGTGTTGATGATCACGCCGCGTTCCTCGCCCAGCGGCTCCGCCATCCCAAGCCGCGCGGCGAAGCGCGACAGCATCAGGAAGGTGCCGATCAGGTTGACGTTGATGACCTTGCGGAACATCTCGGCCGCATGCGGCTCGCCGTTTCTGCCGATGGTTCTGGCCGCCGGGGCGACGCCGGCGCAATTGACCAGCACGCGGGCGATGCCGTGGGCCGCTTCCGCCTCGGCGATCCCGGCCTCCACGCTGTCTTCATCGGCCACATTGACGCGGACGAAGACACCCCCGATCCGCGCGGCATGCGCCTGCCCGTCGGCCTCGTTCAAATCGAAGATCGCCACCTTCGCGCCGCGCTCGGCGAGCAGCGATGCGGTGGCGCCGCCCAGCCCGGAGGCGCCGCCGGTTACAATCGCGCTGATCCCTGATAATTTCATGCTGCCTTCCCGTTCAAACCAGCTCGACCGCAACCGCGGTCGCCTCGCCGCCGCCGATGCACAGGCTGGCGACCCCACGCTTCAGCCCGCGCCGCTCAAGGGCGGCGAGCAGCGTCGTGATGATGCGCGCCCCGGAGGCGCCGATCGGATGGCCAAGCGCGGTGGCGCCGCCATTGACATTCAATTTCTCATCCGGCAGCCGCAATTCATGCGCCGCAACCATGGCGACCACGGCAAAAGCCTCATTGATCTCGAACAGATCGACCTGATCGATCGACCAGCCTGCCTTCTCCAGCAAATGCCGGATCGCCGGCACCGGCGCGGTGGTAAACAGCGCCGGCGCCTGGGCGATCGCGGCATGCGCCACCAGCCGGGCCACGACGGGCAGACCAAGCCGCTCGGCGATGCTCGCGCGCGTCATCACCAGCGCCGCCGCACCGTCGGAAATCGAGGATGAATTCGCCGCGGTAATCGTCCCGTCGGCGACGAAAGCCGGTTTCAAGGATGCAATCTTCTCAGGCTTCGCCTTGCCCGGCTGCTCATCGGTATCGACGATCAGCGCCTCGCTCTTGCCCTCAATCCGCACCGCTACGATCTCCCGCGCGAAATCGCCATTGGCGATCGCCGCCTTGGCCCGGCTCAGGGAACGAATGGCATAGGCATCCTGCGCGGCGCGGGAGAACTGGTAGACGCGGGCGGTGTCCTCGGCGAACGCCCCCATCAGCTTGCCTTGCTCATAGGCGTCTTCCAGCCCGTCGCGATACATCGAATCCGTCACCACATCATGGCCGATCCGCGCGCCGCCGCGATGCTTGGCCAGCAGATACGGCGCGTTGGACATGCTCTCCATGCCGCCGGCGATGATGACATCGGCGGAGCCCGCGCCCAGCGCCTCGGCCGCCATGATCGCCGCCTGCATGCCCGAGCCGCACATCTTGTTGACAGTGGTGGCCTGAACCGAAAGCGGCAGCCCCGCGCCAAGCCCCGCCTGGCGGGCCGGGGCTTGCCCAAGTCCCGCCGGCAGGACGCAGCCCATATAGATCCGGTCGATCGCCTCCGGGCGGATGCCGGCGCGCGCCACCGCTTCGCGCACCGCCGCGGCGCCCAGCGCCGTCGCCTTGGCGCCGGAGAGCGCCCCCTGAAATCCGCCCATCGGCGTGCGGGCGTAGCTGGCTAAAACGACCGGATCAAGCATTTTCCAATTCCTTAAAGTGCACGCGCAATCACCATGCGCTGAATGTCGGAGGTGCCTTCGTAGATCTGACAGACCCGCACGTCGCGCAGGATCTTGGCCACGCCGTACTCCTCGAGATAGCCATAGCCGCCCAGCGTCTGCAGCGCCCCGGAACAAACCGCCTCGGCCGTTTCGGAGGCGACCAGCTTGGCCATCGAGGCTTCCTTCAGGCACGGCACGCCGCCATCCTTCAGGCTCGCCGCATGCAGCACCAGTTGCCGCGCGGCCTCCAGCCTGGCCGCCAGATCGGCGAGCCGGAAGCCCACCGCCTGATGCTCGATGATCGCCAGACCCATGGACTTGCGGTCACGCGCATAACCGATCGCGATTTCCAGCGCCGCCTGCGCCATGCCCACCGCCTGCGCGGCGATGCCGATGCGCCCGGCCTCAAGATTCGACAAGGCGATGCTGTAGCCGCGGCCCTCGGCGCCCAGCAAAAGCGCCTCGTCCACGAACAAATCCTCGAATCGCAGCGCGCAGGTATCCGACGCCGATTGCCCCAGCTTGTGCTCGACCTTGTCAACGAAATAGCCGGGCAGATCGGTTGGCACCAGAAAGGCGGAAATGCCCTTCTTCCCGGCCGCCGGATCGGTCACCGCAATCACCATCGTCACCCCGGCGATCTTGCCGGAAGTGATGAATTGCTTGCTCCCATTGAGCCGCCAGCCGCCTTGCACCCGCACCGCCCGGGTCCTGATCGCGGCCGCATCCGACCCCGCATCGGCCTCGGTCAGCGCAAAGGCGCCGATCATTTCGCCCTGGATCAGGCCCGGCAGAAAACGCGATTTCTGCAGCGCCGTCCCATCCTTCAGGATGCCCGACACCATGATGCTGTTCTGGATCGAAACGATCGTTGAAAGCGCGCCATCGGCCGCCGCCAGCTCGATCAGGGCGAGCGCGTAGGAAACATAATCCGCCCCGGCGCCGCCCGCTTCCTCCGGCGCCGTCATGCCCATCAGGCCCATCGCCGCCAGCTCGCGGAACAGCCCGGGCGGAAAGCCGCCCGCCCGCTCGAACGCGAACGCGCTGGGCTTGATCCGCGCTTGGGCGAACCCTCTGACGGCATCCTGGATGGACAATTGTTCGGCAGACAACATCATGGCCAGATATCCGCGGTTAAAATTGGGTCCGCGGCCAGCCGGCCAGACGGAGACATGCAGGCGAGCCGGTCACGCCGCTTCATCCGCGACGCTGATCGCCCGCTCCGGACAGGCACGCATGCCGCGGACCGCCTGCGATCGCATCTCTTCACCGACGGTTTTTTCGTCCAGATCCAGATAACCGTTTTCATCCAGATCATAGACGTCCGGGGCGACAGCCGCGCAGCGCGCGTGACCGACGCATTTGGTTCGATCAAGAATGACTTTCATTTTTCCACCCTTTGTCTCTGCGGCTTGATCCCGAACGCTCGAGCGCGCCCGGAACTCGCAACTTGATCATCTATATCATATATACTATTATGCTGAAAAGACCCTAGGGATAATATGTCCGGCAATTACAACCATGCGGCGGAAACAGCGTTGAAACCATTGCTCGCGGGCAAGACGGCGGTGATCACCGGGGCGTCGCGCGGCATCGGCCGGGCGTTTTCCGCTGCCCTGGCGGCTGCCGGCGCAAACGTCATCCTGCTGGCCCGCGCTTCGGCCGAGCTGGAAGCGGCGCGCGCCGATATCGGCCAATCCGCCACCGCCATCGCCTGCGACGTCAGCAACCCGGATTCGGTGCGCAGCGCGTTTGCCGCCGCCGGCAAAGCTTTCGGCAAAATCGATATCCTGATCAACAATGCCGCAATCTGCCGGCCCTATAAACTGCAAGACGCGCGCGATGCGGATATTCTGGCCGAAGCTTCGGTCAATTTCATCGGGCCGATGCTTTGCGCGCGCGACGCCCTGCCGCTGCTCATCGCCTCCGGCGGCGGCGATATCGTCAATATTTCCTCTGAATCCGTTCGCATGCCGTTTCCGCACCTCACGGTCTACACCGCAACCAAGGCCGGTCTTGAGGCCTTCTCCGCCGGGCTCCGCGCGGAGCTTCGCCCGCACGGCATCCGCGTCACGACGATGCGCCTCGGCAACGTGCTGGAGACCGGCATCAACCGGGACTGGCCGGCGGCGCATGCCGCCGCACTGGCGCAGGCGATGCAGGAGACCGGCCACGCGGCCTTCACCGGAACCGGCGGCTCGGCCGCCACCGTGTCGCAGGCTCTGCTGAATCTCCTGAGCCTGCCACGGGATTTCAACACCGATCTGATCGAATTGCGATCGCTGTAACGGCATATTTCTGGGAAGGAAGCGAACATGCGTTTTGAGAACAAGGTTGCCATCGTCACCGGCGCGGGCCAAGGCATCGGCGCCGATTATGCAAAGGCGCTCGCCCGCGAGGGGGCAAGCGTCGTCATCGCCGAGATCAACCTCGCAAATGCCGAAACCGTTGCGCATGAGATCACCGCGGCCGGCGGCCAGGCGATCGCGGTCAAAACGGATGTCTCCTCCGAGGACTCCACCCTGGCGGCGATCCAAGCCACGCAAGCCGCCTTCGGCGGCGCCGATTATCTGATCAACAACGCGGCGATCTATGCCGGCATGCGCATGGAGAGCGAGCTGACCATCGATCTTGCCTATTACAAGCGCTTCATGGACGTGAACTTTCACGGCGCGCTGATCATGACCCGCGCCGCCTATCCCTCGATGGCCAAGCGCGGCGGCGGCGCAATCGTCAATGGCTCCTCGACGGCGGCCTATATCGGCTATGATTATTACGGCGTCGCAAAACTCGCCCTCAACGGCCTGACCATGTCGCTGGCCCGCGTGCTGGGACCGATGAACATCCGCATCAACGGCATCGCCCCGGGCCCGACCGATACCGAGGCAACCCGTTCGACCGTGCCGAGCGAGGTCCTCGAGGGGATCGTCGCCCAGCTGCCCTTGGCCAGGCTCGGTCAGACCCAGGATATCGTCAACACCACGCTGTATCTGCTCTCCGATGCCGCCGGCTGGATCACCGGCCAGACATGGTGCGTCGATGGCGGCATGATCCGCCGGCCATGACCGGTGCGCCCAAGCCGCTGACGCAGCCGGAAAAATACGGAAGTTGGGCGCTGGTCACCGGCGCCTCACGCGGCATCGGCAAATGCTTTGCCGAAACATTGGCGGCGCGCGGCCAGAACATCGTTCTGGTCGCCCGCAATCAGGCATTGCTGGCGCAGACGGCAGCCGAGCTCAGCGACACATATGGTGTCGAAACCTTGATCCTCCCGGCGGATCTGGCGCAAGCCGCGGCGTTCATCGAGACGCTGGAAGCCGCGACCGCCGCGCTCGATATCGGCCTGTGCATCGCCAATGCCGCGGTCAGCCATTTCGGTCAGCTGCATAAATCGGCGGCCGCCCCGATCGTCGACATGCTGAACATCAACGTCCTGTCGCTGACCTTGCTATGCCAGTATTTCGCCAAACGTTTCGTGCGGCGCGGCGGCGGCGGCATCATGCCGGTCTCCTCCAACGGCGCCTATTGCATGCTGCCGAATGAAGCCGCCTACGCGGCGTCGAAAGCCTATGTCGCGCATTTCGGCGAAATTCTGCATTTCGAACTGAAATCCCGGAATGTCGATGTCACCACGCTGTTTCCGCCGCTGGTGGACACCGACATGATCACCGCCCACGAGACCAATCTTGAATGGGATTTCGAAAAAATGCCGTTCGGCTTTGGCAAGAAGATTCCACCCGGGATCATCGCCGAGGCGGCCCTGGATGCGCTCGGCCGCCGCGTGCGCATCCATCCGCCCGCCAGCATCGGCCGCTTCATGTGGCTGATCCGGCGGCTGCCGGACGGCGCGCGCTACCGGATGTTCGACTACATGTTCGCCAAGGGCGTATCCCCGGCCAACGCCTGGCGCTGAGCCCGGGCGACCGCGCGGCAGCCAAACTTCGGCCGCAGCCTAGATATTTACCTGCAGCAGCAATTCGTCGGTATCGTCATGCGCCTTCAGCGCGACCACCGAGCGTTCGGGATGCGCATGGTCAAAGGCCGGATAGTCCGTATACCCCTCTTCGCCCAGCGAATAGGTCGTGTTCATGTCCGGCTGCGAAATCGGCAGGCGCAGCGCCAGGCGCTCCGCCAGGTCGGGATTGGAAATGTAGCCGCGCGCGAAACCGGTGAAATCCAGCGCGCCGTCTTCGATCATCCGGGCGTAATCGGTGGCCCGCAGGCTGCCCTCGGCCAAGACCTTGCCGCGGAACGCGCCCCGCAGCCTCTTGAACACCTCGGAGGTCGCCAGATCGTAGAAATACAAATGCAAAAAGGACAGACCCGGGCGCTGATTGAGCTGCTCGATCAGATAGTCATATTTCTCGGCGATGTCGTCCTCCTCGATCTCATGCACCTGAAAGCCGGGCGTCAGTTTGATCGAGACATAGCCGGGGCCGTTGACCGCGATCACCTTATCGAGAACTTCCAGGGCAAACCTCGCCCGGTTTTGCGGCGAACCGCCATAGCGGTCGGTTCTCTGGTTGACATTCGTTGCCAGAAACTGATGGATCAGATAGCCGGAATCGGCATGGATCTGCACGCCGTCAAAGCCCGCGAACACCGCCAGCCTGGTCGCCCGGACGAATTCATCGGCAATCAGCGGCACCTCGTCGGTCGCCAGCGCGCGCGGCATCTCATAGGGCGTGATGCGCGGAATATTGATCGTGATCTTGCGCGAATTGCGCGGTATCCGCACCGCGGAGGCGGAAACCGGCGCGATCGCCCGCGGCAGATATTGCAGATTATTGGCCCGCCCCGCGTGATAGATTTGCAGAATCATCTTGCCGCCGCGCGCATGCACGGCATCCACCACCTTGCGCCAGCCGATTGCGTGCTCCGTCGTGTACATGCCCGGTCCGTTGACGAAGCAACGCCCGGTCTGGCTGACCGCGCAGGCCTCCGACATCACCAAGCCGGCGCCGGCACGCTGGCCATAATATTCCGCCATCAAATCGTTCGGCGTGCCATCGATCTCGGCGCGCACCCGCGTCATCGGCAGCATCGCGATGCGGTTCTTCAGCTCGAGTCCGCCGCTCAGCCGCAATGGCTGAAACAGCGGAGCCAACGTATCGGCAATAGCGGTGGCGTCCATGTTCAAAGACCTTAATGCAAGATTTTGGTTAATTCCCTGATCGATCCCAGCGTCTCAAGCCGCATCGCCAGATCGATGCATTGATCGACATGCACCGCCGCCAGGCCGGATTGTGAAAAATTCCGGAACTTGCGCTGCAATGCGGCGTCATCGAAGGCGGTCGCCGGACTATGCGGATCGCCTTGCGAATAATCGGCCGTCAGCTCGAACCGCTTGCCCCTGGCCTTCACGGTCACCGCATGCGGGTTTTTCTCCCAACGCCCGGCCAGCAATTGCTGCACCATCGCCGCATCCCCGGCCTCATAGGGATGACAGGTGACCTTTGCCTTGATCGCCTCGATCGCCGGGTTATTCCAATATTCCGGGGCCACCCATTTTGGCCCGGGCGGGATGCCCAGCGCCGACATGGCGATCAGATGCGGCATGCTGAACTGCGCATCGCCTTCATCGGTGACCAGCTTGCTATCCATGCCGAATGCAAACATCT
>Ga0116230_10001989_pt1 | contig 19693 bp, 11 predicted proteins | sample S1TSphfallax_3_FD_88678 | JGI IMG/M metagenome (GOLD analysis project Ga0116230, IMG submission 88678) | Host-associated microbial communities from peat moss isolated from Minnesota, USA - S1T2_Fd - Sphagnum fallax MG | ecosystem: Host-associated > Plants > Peat moss > Unclassified | place... | reverse complement strand
ATTGTTTGTAGTAACCTTATAATGATTGTTGTACGCCCTAACTTTTGCATACCTTGAAGTAATCATTTGTGGCTTCATTGAAAGTTGCATAACATCCATGTTTTCAATCTTGCCACCGTCTACAATGTGGTTTTGAATAGCAACTTGTGCCCAAGTGACCAACTCCGTGAGTTTTGAAATTATATGGTTGTGCCAGCTGTTGAAACATCTTTTTGCCACTGTGATTGAAATTATGCTCATAGGTTCACCCGGGCTTGCTCCTCGTGCTTCTTGCATTCCTTCTCATGTTGGATTCTACTTGGTGGCTACATTAACATACTACATTGTCATGGTTATTATTAATTTTGAGGATGGCATTAGGGTTAGGTAAAACTACCAAACCCATGGCGCCATGTAACTTGCATTCGTGAACACATATTGATGTGCCAAACCCCAACACCCACTATCAAGAATAAATTTGATTCCTACACCTTCCAACACTTCATTACATACCCCCTCTTCTTCGTCTGCATCCCATATCCAATGTCGAAAATGTGAAAAATCTTGCATGTATTTTGTGACAAACCCAATGGTTTTGTCATAAATATACCCTTCAACTATGGATGCTTTTGGGTGGGCCCTATTCCTTACATAAGTTTTGAACATCTTCAATGTTATTCCATAGGGTACGTCTACCTGGCATATATAGGTCCACAAACATCCAACTCTTCTACCACATGTAAAGTTAGATGTGTCATAATGTCAAAAAACACATCAGGCAATTCCCATTCTCATAAGTTAAATGTGGTTGCCACATCATCTCTTAATGGTTGAAAGTCTCTTGAATCCCAAACTCTCATACATATGTTACAAAAAACTCTAATAAGCTGCATCAAAGCTAATCGAACATGCGGTTGCATTAATCCCCTCAACCCTAATGGCATTAATTGTTGCATCAACATGTGTTAGTCGTAGCTTTTCATTGACCCTAGTTTTTTTCCATAATATGTCTTCCTATTGAACCACAATATTTTGATGGCACTTTCAAGCTCTTTAATATTGATAGGAATGTTTTCAACTCTTTTGGACATATGAAGCAATGGTTTGAAAATCTTCTCCAGTTTATGTGGATCTCATTTTAGCCACAAGTGCTTTCAAATGCCACAAACCTCCATGTCACACCGCACCTTGATGGTGTCTTTTGCTCCAATTATGAACTTGATCAAGCTTTCACAAATGTTTTTTTTCGATGTGCATCACATTTAATGTGTGCTAGATCATTAATTGTTGCAAATGGGACACCAATATGGTTAGATGGAAAAAACATGGTTTAGTTGCAAAGCATACATAACTTACAATCAAAAAGAAGGAAACCCAACAAACCCAGTTCTCATCCTCTTTTTAATGAATGCCACATCAAGAATTGAATGATTTTGACCAACCATGAAAGCTTTTGAAAAACCATCGTGGTTGTATAAAATCTATATTTTAGCCACTACACACTTTGAATTCTTCCACCATAAAATTAATACTAATGTTCCTCAAACTCTAAAAGGTACAAAATTGATCTCAAATTTTCCCCTCTTTAAGCATGACAATTTGAAATAAAGCTTTGCAAATGGAATGCTAAATTGGATAGCCCATCTATGGGCAAAATAGATTCCTAAGCTTTGAAAACAAGATTATTAGATAATTCTCTCTAATCTAACAACAAATCTTGTAACCAAACACGAAAAAAATGACAAGATATGGTTTTTCTTCTTACAACAAAACTTGTAATAAAGGTCTCAAAACAAAATGTTCAAATAATCTAATCTCTTATAGTAGTAAATTTTGTATTATAGTTTTGAAAAATAATGATAAGATTTTTTTTCTTATGGTAGTAGAACCTATTCTTGAGCTTGGTTATGATAATGATTTGATATAACCTTTCCTTTGTTAGCATACTCTATTATCAAGCTCTGAGAACCAAGTTACCAAATTTCCTCTTGTATGACAACAAATCTTTTAAAGTTTTGACATTTGATGATCAAAATTTGTCTCCTTAGTAGCAATGACATATCCAACTTGAGCTTTGACATAATTCAACTCTAATTTCCACACCATGTCAACAAATGTTTTACAATTCTAAAAACAATTCAATGATCAAAATTGGACTCTTTTTATCAAAAGCACATGTTTTACAACTTTCAAATACATCCTCAAATTTCTTTTTAATCCAAAAATATATTGTCTTAGATATTTGACACAATAGTCATATTGAATAAACTTCCTAGTAGTAATATATGTTATACATTATTTTTTAAATGAACAAATTTCTTGTACTTCGTGGCAATAATTTTGTAAACTTTTAGTGCCAAAAAAAATTGGGTTATGAAATCTTGAATTGTACCTAGTCATTTCTTCAAGCATTTTTTTAATGGAAAGAAGATCCCATTCCCAAGTTGTTGACATATCATGGGTTTGTGACAAACTTCACCCTTGCCTTCATCACATGGTAAATTGGATTTAGCTATGTCATTTTCATTAACCTCCTGGGTTTCTCCAACATAATTGTCTTATTTTTCATTGTCCAAAATTTGATCTTCATCTCTATTTGTTGGACCTTCACCAATCTTTAGTGAATCTTGTATTGTTTTTATATATGCTAGGCACATTAACTTCACCCTTCATCTTTTCGGCAACACCATCCTCTACTGCCCTGAACATCACAACAAGTTGCTCTTGTTGCTTTTATTGCAGGGTTGTAACCTTTGTAGATGTTGAATGGAATGCTTGCATATGAATTCCCAAGCTGAAAACCCAATTGCCTCCCAATGTAGATTAATACATCTCTACTACTAAAAACTTTCATTGTAATAAAGGTGCAAATTGTTCTACATTAAATCTTGTTGCATCTTTCAAATTTGGCAAGCAACAAAAGGCCAATGTGAACTCTATACATAAAGTTTGTTTGATGTTGGACAACAAACGATTGAACACAAAGTTCGTTGTAATCAAATGATATTATTTCTTGAACCATCCACTCAAAGAGAGTTGGAATAAGTATTAACAACTAGCAAACAAACCAATATTACAAACCCTATGTGTAAGCAAAAACCCACTACACTCCATCCCACGTATCGGAGCATGATGTGTTTTCTCGTCTTGTAATCATTGTTTTCCAAGTGCCAGGTCCTTAATTACTACCTCCATCTCCATCTCCAAAGCTATAGCCTGCCCTTTTGCAACTTTCTTAACTATCTGCTCTCCCACACATCTTCAACTTACAAACTAAATGCCAACATACTTTGAAAATAATTTTCCACATTCATAATGTACATTATCATCTACTAGCTAGTCCATAATGAATAACAGATAATCTCTTTATTGCTGAAGTGCAGGTTTTTTGAGGTAAGGTATAATTACATGGCACAAAGAAATTAAGAATGTAACCATAGTTATCAGAACCTTCTCATGTTCATGTTCTCAACATGCTTGTTGTAGCTCCTTTTCAATTTTAGCAAGTTTTTGAATTACAGATTTTAATCAATTTAAAAATTAGCTCAACACACATACACAACTTTTCATACATATGATAATAAGATATAATTACAATATTGTTGTTACTTTCAATTCATCTTGCAAAAAGCAGTTCATGGCGCATTGCTTGCTTGCTAACATTGTGGTCATAAATACTTGTTATTACTTACATTCCATAATTTACATTATGGGTCACCTCCTCTTGGAGTTGAGCTTCCACACAACGTACTTTCTTTGCAGCAACAACAACTACCGCCCTGTCCAGGCCCTATTATAAAATCAAATAAACATTAGTAATTCATAAGTTGTACACACATTATATTGCAAATACTCATTACATCCATCACCCTCATGTGTGTGTAATCCACACATAGTGGACAAACTAATATTCTCACCCAAATGGATTAATCCCCATTATGTTTTATGACATGTGGAAAAACTCTTAACATTTGCACAAAGAAGTTTCAAAAGGTTAGAGTACAAAAACCAAAATAGCCACTGGAAGCTCTCCATATATTGCCTTACAACTTACCAACCATAGATTTTTAGTTCCAAGTCTCAGTCCCATCTTTGATTCCTATGTAATGATTGCTATACATGTATCTTGAACATATGTTTACAACGGATATTGTATGGACATTGCACCCACAAGAAACAAATTGAGGTCCAATTTCTTTTCTAAGCTAAGAAGATCATTGATATAATGTTTATTTCCATGTTGACAACAATGCAAATCATAGTTAAAAAAAGGAAAATGTCACAAAATAACAACCTAGAATGTAAACATGAATAGTTAGAATGGTGTCACGTTGTTCCTTGTGTCAAATAACAACAAGTTGGAGGATGTGTTTTAGTTTTTTTGTTGATTCAATACACAAACGATCAAGGGCTACCTTGGATTTGGCCTCTTCTATTGCCTTTTCTTTGTTATGCTGAATGTGTGCATTTTTTAGTCGATTTTCCAATTCCAAAATTCCCCAGTGGCTACAAGCACAATAACAACATGGTATATTAATTATCGTGCTACCATGAAAATTACAATATAAAAACATGTAGAGGTTACTTGAGGCTTCCATTTCATTCAACATTTGTAGCTTGCAAATGTTTGGGCCATTTCAAGACCTCTATAATGTTTGTTCATCATGAAGGCGTGCATTGGTAGCAATAACCATATGCTGCTTCATATCCTCAATAATGTTTTGCTAATGTGAGGTTGTGATTGCAGACTTCTTTAACTATTTTGTTGTAGCAAAAAAATGTGTTTGCATGTCTTCAATTTGAGTTGCATATTTCGTGGTAATTAATGTTTCAACCGATTTTAACTCATGTGCAACAAAAGAAGCCGAACTTTCAAAAAGTGCCCTACAATACCAATGTACAACCTTTTCCCATATTAGAAATATTTGCCACATTATCCAACCAACTAGTTTCTAAAGGAGTCTGGAAAGCTTAAAAAAGACACCCACTACATCATGATTTGCCTCAAATACATGGTAGTTTGTTTGCAATTTCTTAGTGGTAAGATTTGTATCTATAATTGAAAATGAAGCTCCTACTCCCATGTCAAATAAAAATATGCATAAAAAAGAAAAAAATGCATCATACAACAACAAATTATGACCATAGCTCTTATGTTAAACACCCATTGAACAAAAAATGAAGTTAAGTTGAAGCTGACGCCAACTAATTCATAGAAACAAAGGTCCAAGTAAGTTTACCTACACCTCCTCATCAAGCCTACAAGTCGTGAAGCTCACTTCACTTGAATGTTGTAGGTTCTGAACATCATTAAATGAAATTGGGATTTTAGGGCCTTCACTTCCAAGACCTTGATTCTACTTACATTTGGCACATCCTCCATCATCCACATCATCTACAATACAATTCCAATATGTTTTGTAAAATGCACCATATTCACAAACATGTTGCAATAAACTCATGATTTTGGTGTGGTGGTGCATGGCTTTTGAGATAATTAAGTCTTTCAAAATTTAGGGTTATTGATAGCCTTTTTTTTGTTGGCATCATGGTTGCAATATTGCTTACAATATGGGGTGTTTTTCCTTTTTAAAGTTGTTGCTCTTATAATGTCCATGGGGTCATTTGAAAGGTTATCCCCAACATGTTTTCCCATGTTGGCACCATTCTGTAGACAAATGCAAAAGCATTTTTTGAAAGGCACATATAAACAATAATCAAAATAACCAACTTTTAAAAAATTTAAGCATGTAATTCATAGATTAACAATGGTAAAGGAAAAAACCAAATGAGGGAATGGCAGATGCATGGTTAGATGATAGAGATTCACCATATTCTAGTGGACCAACAAGTGACATAATATTTCCATGTTGGAGTTCAACTTCTACACCATTCCTTTGAAGCTTTTATTGGTTAACAAATGTTCCATTTGAGTTGTAGGAAAGGAAAGATTGTTGTGAAGTTTTCAAATCCTACCAAAAAAAATCACAACATTAATTAAATACTTTTAAAATTCCTATTGTAATTTCATCAGATGGAACCCAGCTCTAGCAACGATAACACATATGCATCTCACTAATGCAATATTGATGAAAGCAATGGATTGTGGGGTTGTTAAAAATAATGAACAATACCTTGAGTCTTTAATGCAAACCACGACATGATCACCAGGCTTGAATTTGTGATTAGGAGGTTGAATTTTCCCATTTGCATCATAGACCTTTTGAGAGATTGTGTAATTATTTGCATTAACATTTGGTGAATCGAAAGGGCACAACTCTTCCTTTGCCACGCAACCCAAAATGTGTTCTATTCCACATAACATGATATGCACACCCTTCCAAGGACAACACTTAGTCATGAATTTGGCACATATCCTCCTACCCAAAACATAAACATAATGGGTTTTAATACCCTATGAATAGAACCATGATATATGTTGTGTGATACAATCTAAATAACATTAATTAATGTTTAATTAGTGCATCATGCATACAAGCCCAAGGTTGCAAAACTCCAGTACTTGTGGTCGTGCATAAGCTTTTTCAGAAACAATGGTCAACAAGCCCCACGCAATGGAAATTGGATTAGATGCCACCTATTGTGCCATGGCTTTGACATCATGTTTTGCAAAGATTGGAATTTTCTACAATGCGGAAACAACTATTATCACTCCTTTGTTCCCTCCATTTATTATAGTTGGTGTTATCATTGATACTTTTTGAACCATTGTTGCTTATGTGCCAATGTCTACAAGAGGCCCACCACATCCACATTGGTGTTTCACTTCATCAATCTATCATCACTTTTTAATATCAATAACCCCATGCTTCCAAACCATTCCATAGATGCAACCACATAAACCAAATTCTATGGAAGAACACATTTCATACCATACCAATTAAATCTATGCCATAACACATCTCCACCATTGCATTCAAACTTGTAACCATAGAAAACCATGAAAACAAATAGTTAGAAAATACTTAAACCCTACAAACCTTTGCTAAAAATTTGTGCAACAAATGATTCTTTGAGGCACCCCCAAGCTTTTTTATGGACTCAATTGTGAGTCCAAAGGTGAAGACAACAGAAAGAGGCATTGGGGCACATTCCTTAACTTGTAGCACTTTGGGGGTGGAGGGGCGTGTTGAAGCTTCGAGATGGGACTAGGACATGTGACAAGTGGGTCAATTATTCATGCAGACCTACATAAACTAAACAACAAGTTGGTTAATACATAGTTGGAACACTTTTAGTGCACGGACGAACCATGGGCAAACACGAACTCACAAGACTCACCATGGTTCAAACTCGCAGGAAGCCATCACCTTCCTTCTTATAATATACTATGTGCCTAGCCATGGGACTAGCACCCAAATGTCATTTTGTCCCGGGACTCCCAAGTGGGAATCTCAAAATTTCCAAAACCCTTACAACTTTGGGGGCCCATAACTTTGTGTGCAAACCTTTGATTGAAGTGAGGTTATAAGAAAAGTTATATCCCTCATTGAGATCTTTCCAATGGTATGTGGCATGTCACTTGCACGCAAGGAAATCAGGGCTATTCCTGACTTTTAGTGATCGGGAGTTTAAATGCCAATTTGACTCCCAACCCTTCTTTTGGCCATAACTTGTGTTTTAATTACCTAAATGGGTCATGCAAGCACATTTTAGACATTTATGTTCCCAGAGCTTTCCAATGATATAAGGAACTATTCAATCTAATGGGTTTTGATCCCTACAATTGTTTTATGAAGATTCGGAAGTCCATTGAAAATCCAATTCCCAAAGTGGGAGCTCATTTGAGAGTGTGGAGGTTCATTCCCTCACACTCTCCTACACTCCCGGGAGCATGAGATGTGACTCTCGGGCTTCCCTCTTGGCTCACACCTTTGCAAACCCTTGCCTTGGTTGCAAGCCCAAGGTTAGGGTTGTGACTTTTTTGCATTTTTTTGCAACAATTTTGGTCCATCATGCATGAGTTATTTGCACAACCATTGTTCTACAAGTTCACATATACTACACATGAGTTGAAAATACAACCACTATTCCACAAGCTCGTATGTGTAACAATGTTAATATCAAGTTTGCAATAGTACTATAACTACAAAATCATTACTTTGAACTTCACTTATTGATGTGTTTGTTTCAACAAACTGTTAGGTTTTGACACTCATAGGTTTCGATAGTCTTTGTAGCAAATCCAATATTTGTTTCAGGGTTTAGGGTTTTTTGTGCATGGAAAATGATGGTTGTGACATCCATTGTTGATGATAAAGGGATCTTATTTCCTCCCAATGTGGCAAGCAACAAGATCAATGTATTTTTTGTTGGCTATATAGCACAATTTTTTTTAATAATTAAAAGAGTTAAATTAATGGTCATTGGGATTTTCAATAGGAAAATTCAATAAAACTTTGAGGAAAATTGCTAGATTTATATACATGGTTCAAGCACTAGTAGAAAAACCCCATTTTTTTACTTGTCTTAAGCGACTAGAAGTGTCTTTTACAATTATTTTTGATAAAAAATAGTCACAAAAGACACTTTTAGTTGACTAAGACAAGTTGAAAAATGGGGTTTTTCTTCTAGTGAAATGTATAACCAAAAATATATGATTATGTTTTAAAATGTTTATTTTCATTTTTTTACTGGTAGCCAATGTCTTGGTCTTCCTATGTAGAGTGGATCATCACCATTGTTGTTACATTAAAAAAATAGAACAAAGACATTCCTAGTAAGACTTCACAAGGTGGTCATCAACTAAAGCCTGAGAGCCCATGTTGAAAAAAACACATTAAAGGAGCATGCATTTAAGTTCACAACAAACCCAATTCCACATCTTATCCTCCTCAAAAACACGTCTCATTTATTTCATTAGTGCAAGTTTTGCATCCAAAAATAATAGAGCCTTCCAAGGTGACTTAACATTTTGAGACCACAATGTGCATAATATCTCATTATAGTTAATATTCAACATTTAATTTGCTCATCTATCTTACCATTGGGAAAGACTTTGGAAAACATTTGCCTAGCTTAGTAGGACAACAAACATTGGTGAAATTTTAGTTTCAAAAGTACTGCAACATTTCATTACCCATGATTGAAGCCAAGATGTGAATATACTTGATAGATGGTTTGTTAATTAGGTTATAAAGAAATCAACTATGAAACACCATCAACAAATTTCACTTGTGGAATCCATCAGTCTGGCATTCCAAACAATTTACTTTTTATAAATTTCAACATTTAATAAATAGAATTTAATGACCATTGAAATTGATAAAGTATTTATGAAGTCATGCAAAAATGGCACCAAAACCTCAGTTTGGTCACATAAGGGACAAGATTTTTGAAAATAGGAAGAAAAAATACATTGGGTTTCAATGGGGCATCAACTTAGTTTAACAACAAATTTGGTGTTAAATTGAGTTTACTTTGTCCTTTCTTTTCTTGAACGCTTTTAATTGATCATGTTGTTGCTATGTGTATTGTAACTATAAATGTTTTCGAGCTTGGTGCATTTAATCTTGAATCTCAGTATTTAGTGGAAGTAGGCATGAGGGTTCAAAACGATTTGAAATTTCAGAACACCACGTGGCCATAAGCATTTAATGCACAAGGTTCAAGACTAATGATAGTAGTTGGATAGTTAAGAGCAGTGAAAATATAGGTAGCATTAGTGGAGGCTCCAAGGAAAAAGAAAAAATAGGATGAAATTCAATTTACCACCAAAATTGATGATTTTTTGAGTTTCATCCCCTTTTGAATGCTAAGGTATTTTTTTGCAAGCTTTTTTTAATCTCACCTTATGTATGACCAAACTCAAGGTTATGGAGTTAAGTTGTGTTTTTTTTACTTTACCGATATCTCTCATAGGAATATATTAACACCTGAGGTTATGTTCCCTTTTTTAGGAAACAAAACAATTAGACTTATTTTTCAAACCTGGATTGTGTAAGAATTTTTGCCAATGCTTCCTCTCTAATGACCATTGATGGAAGCTTATAATTCAAGTGTATAGGGGCAATCCTCATCAACAAAACAAATTAGGTTCACACATGGTCACCACAATCCCTAATAAGAATTGTGCACAAAGGAAATGTGTTTTTTGGGGGTTCTGACTTGGCGACAAGTGAACTAGCATGTACATAATATAGGTACATTGGCACATGACCTTTTAGAATGAGGCCTTTTGCTTATTATTAGAGCAACTGCACTAGTGTCATATTCTAGATTTTGTGATAAACATTGTTAAAGACCCATATGGCCAAATAGGCCTTAAAGGCCAAAATGCAAACCTAGAAATTAGAATGTCGTGTGGCATGCATTGTCATGTGAAAATATATCATTGAATTTTTCTTGGGTTTCCCCAAAGTTTTTATGTAGATTGATTATTCACCAAACAAATGACCAACTCAAGGTTTAAAGTTGTATAAGAAATGATGGTTCACTTGAAGCTAATCGAAGAATGAGAGATTAAGTCCAATTGAAAAAGAGTGACAAAAATTTTTGGGGAAAGAAATTTTGCTTTGCTAATGAAGTGATGCAGCGTGCACCCAAGAATCATATATTTTTTCCTTTTGGGAACCAATGGGAGTTTTGAACGTTTTTTTATTTTGATGTTTTCAATGTTTTCTCACCATGTGCACACCAAGTTATCAATCATATGTGTTCACATCAAGTTCTGAATGTGTGAACACCCCACACTTTTAATGAATTTTTGGCATGTTCCCAAGCTCCGAATGTGTTTCCCAAGATGTTCATAATAGCTCACCACACTTTATCCCATAACTTTTGCCAAAGTTGAATAATATAACTATGCCAAGCATGAAGCACTTCTATCATTATATTTTGGAAGTGCAAATTTTTATTGGGGGTGGAGTTGTTCAAATTTCAAAGTTTCAAATTACTTTTGAAATAGTTTGGTATGCATCTCACAACTATTTAATAGAACTAACAATAGGTGACTCACAAGTTGTGGTTGTGTTTCATGGTCACGGCTTGAACCATGTGTATTACAAGATTACGATGTTTTTAAAGACATTATGCATAATTGGACCACAAATAATATGTCAGACAAAAATAATATGTCAAGCACCTCAGGCACTTGACAATTATTCAAGTTGTTTTGATTCAAATCATCGCAATAATCATGTATTTCTCAAACAAAAATATTATTTCATGCACTTCATGTGTATGATTATTATTATTGTTTAGAAAAGGTACCTACTTAAAGAAGCAACTTTGGTGCTCATGTGAAAAAAAAACATGTCTAATGCCTCAATTATTATTCTTATTAAAACACTCACAAGATTACAATGCTTTTGAAAACATTATGCATAATTGGACCACAAATAATATGTCAGACAAAAACAATATGTCAAACATTTTAGACATTTGACAATTATTCAAGTTGTTTTTATTCGAATCATCACAATAATCATGTATTTCTCAAACAAAAATATTATTTCATGCACTTTAGGTTCATGATTATTATTATTGTTTAGAAAGGTATGCACCTAAACAAGTAATTTTGGTGTTTTTGTGAAAAAAAAACATGTCTAACGCCTCGATTATTATTCTTGTTGAAACATTCACAAAATTACGATGTTTTTGAAAACATTATGCATAATTAGACCATGAATAATATGTCAGATAAGAACAATATGTCAAACATTTCATGCATTTCTTTGATGAGGCTTGTTGTTATTGTGGTCTTCAATGCATTTTTTGTTTAATGAAACACATTTTTCACAATATGTGCAATAATAATTGTGCACACATTTCAAAGCCATGTTTACAACACTTTCATCATTCATATTTTTCTTGAGTATTTTCTATTAATGCCTCACAAAAAACAATGAACAACAATGTGTAAATACATAGATCTAAATAATTAATATGAAATTTTGCAAATGTCAATTTTTTGTGCCACATTATCAATTTCCATGTACTATTATATTCACATTCAATATATTACAATATATGAATAAACAAATTAACCTTTTGTGATTCAGTTGATGGTAAATTTTTTTGCATTGGGTGTGTTGTTGTTCGTCTTGCTAATAATGCATAAACATGCATATAAAAACCCACAAATATCTATTAATAATATATATTTTTAAAACCTCATGTTTAATGTTTAACATACTTTATATATACTGAGATCATAAACTGAAGTCCACCTACATAATGAAATCTCAACCTATAATTACACGAGTAAGATTAATACGGGAGGGGATTTAACTATGTTTTAATTTCTCATGAATAAGCAAATTTGCAAGTCCTTTATTCATTGCATTATATTTGTTCTTAATCAGATTCCATTCCATTGTTCCATGCCATAATATGCAATAAATTAAACGTAAGCCGAATGCTAAACCTTATTTACTATAGGCAGTTTCTCCCATTCGTAACCTATGAAATTACAAACCTTTACATTACATATTTTAACAAATATTTAATTAGTAGCCAAATTTGAATGTTTGTTCAAAATTTAAACAATATAACATTAACTGTGATTACAAACCCAAACATTATGGAAAACATAAAAGAAAAAAAAATTCCAATCATGTACACTTTAAGAAAATTTTAATATTTGTTTATGTTGAATGATAAAACTTGTCAACATTCTGGCATTTTTTTTTGCTTGCAAAATAGAAATTTCAAATTTACAAGTAATTTATAAATAAATGGAGCACAAGCTTTGACAATAATTGAATCACACTGTGAAATGTAAAAAAAACCTTTTGATAGGCTTGAACATGCAACATGTCACCAAGTTTGGCTTCAAGTTGTTTGGTTGACAAATTAAAATGGCCTTTGGTTTTGTGTTGATTTAAAATCATCACATGCACATTTATTTCATAATCAATTTATTTTAAACTTGTTTAATTTCATGTGTAAAAATAATCATTATAACAATGATTTGCACTTTTAATTCATAAAAAAATCACCTTGATTTTTCCCCAATAGCAAACAATGCCTCCATAGAAGTCACACGAATGTGACTTATTTCACTAATATGTAATAGCCCAACATCTTCACCTATATCAATGAATGCTCCATATGACTTCACACATTAGACTATTCCTTCAAAAGTAGACCCAACAATATATTCATGGCCACTAGACATCAATTGGGTCTTCTTTTCTTGGACCTCTATACAATTTGTTGTCCGTGAAGTCATGAAATTTTATTAAATAAGGGTACATGAACTATCATTAGTTTCGAACCTTGTGCAATAAACATTTGTGGCCATGTGGCATTCTAAACTTTCAAATTGCGTTTTGAGCCCTCACTAAATAAAACCTTTACTTACAACAACTTTCTACAATTGATGTTTGCGAATGCTAGTAACCCCAACAACACATAGCGTTATAACATATGTGTACTAGTGTTTTATTAAAGTGTTCATTTATGTAGCCAAAGCAACGATCATCCATGTAGAAAGGTTGTGTAGAAAAAGTGGCTACTTTCCCTAGGAAGATGTAGCCTACTCTGCATATAGACCAAAAATGAATCTTGAATCTTTATTTCTAGATACTTCATGAAAACCAAATGTAAATATGGAAAACAAATTTGGGGCATTTTTCACTGTGGAAACTTTAAAAATACACTTCATATCCATATTTTATATTTTATATTTAGCTAATGAAGAAGGTATAAAATACCATCCAAATAGTTGCCAATTGGAGCATGGTACAAATATTTTTGTGTTGGTATTAATAACGCAAAAAACACAAAAAAACTACCATGAATTGAGTAAATCAATAGGCTTGAAAAATCATCTTTAAACCTTTGGGCAAAGGTTTTCCTATTGAAATAAAAGGCGAAGCATGTATTGTCAACCATTAACTTATGACAAAGTACATCAATTACCCTATGATTGGACCATAGGATAAGATGCTAGCAAGACACTTGGTTAAATCATCAAGGCCCAATTGAAATAAAACTATTTGGCTTCAATGTTGTGTCAAGAGTTGCAAATCCATCCTTGACAACAAAACCTTTAATGCAAATTTCATGCATAAGGGTGGGTGGTATGTCAACAACTAAATTCCCTATGAATCTACATTGGCTAATGCCTTGAATTGGACCTATATACACTTGTAGGAATTTAGAAAGTCAATGAATTTTTTTGGGTATTCATTCATAGCTATATGCATTGTTGATTATTGAACATACATTATAGAATTTTTTCAAGTGTTAGCACCAGAATATTGCCATGTACATCTCTTACTCCTTATTGGTCACTCATATATTGCTACAATAATTTTGTTATTATTGTGTCTTGTTGATTAATCATTACCTAAAAAAAAATCAACTAACAAATGCAAGAGGTAAGTTAATTCCATTATCAACTTAGGCAAATGAACTAAATGTTTGTACACGCTCTAATTGTCAATAGGGAGGTTGTTTAAACTTCATTGCAAAACTTTTATGTATTCAAGCCTTAGTCCTTTCTTGTTGGTTCATGTAGTTGATGGTAATGTCTTATAGTAAAATGCAATGAGGATAATATTTCTATCTTGCTTTTTATTTGGTAGTGAACAAGTTGTTAATGGGATATACTTAATATTAATTACATCTAATCAATTTGTCAAGGTAAAGAAAATGTTATAATCCTTGGTCTTTTACACAAATTGGTATAGCGTGAAAGGGGTTGGTGCAGGATGAACAAGGGACATCAAACATGGATTAATTTGCTAAGGCAAGTTGTAATTAAGACATGTGCATTGGAACAAGTCATTCTAGTCTTAAAAGAGATTGAATTAGTTTTAGGAGCTCGAGCAAGGAGAGTAAAAGGCTCAACTAGAACAAACATTTGCAAGTTTTGATCTTGCAAGTTTTGCAAATACTTTTCCATTCCCAATGTCAAATAATGCTACACATTCAGATCATTGCCTTGGCATTATCAAGTGGTCAGGTAACCATAATGACCATTGTTCCTTGTCATATATTAATGACTTTCACGCGTGTAAGTATCATGGCCCATAAATTAGGACTGAACATATTGCAACTATATAAAATAATCCACTTGGGCTAATGGATAACAATCTTCCCACATTAGCAATTTTTTGGCCTTGTTGTGTGATAAAAATTTCACCTTGCATTGATGTACACATGGTCACATGTTTTACTTGGACGTATGTGTGAACGTGTCAAGCAATCAAACACCAATATGTCTTGGTCATAAAGGCATGTTGGTTACATGTAGTGGATATAGGATGTAGGGTTACTTGTGTATGCCCCTAATTGAAATGACCATCAAAGGATCATGTTTCTATAGTGAAACCATAGGTTGTCATGCCCCTCATTGTATGAGGTTTGTTCCACATCTACCATATTCACAACCTTGATTTTTTTATTCAATGTCTATGTTTTCACAAATATCAATTTCATTGTATACCTCTATCTTGGGTTAATGTGTTTAACTTGTGTTTTTGTTACAACTAATGCATGTGAGAAATTGTGATTATGGTGAATGTTTGGTGCAAAAAATGTGTGGACATGATATTACACCATGTTAGTTCAAAGTTACCCACGATATGCAAGTGATTCAAGTTTATAATTTTATTTATTATTTGGTTTATGTAGGGGTTAAAGTTGAGGGTATTTGATATCTACATCACTTTTAGTATAAACAATGGGTGTTGTAATCAAAGCTGGAGATTTGCCTTTGTCCACATCAACTTAGAGACAAGATTCACAATGGAACTTCTCACAAAGTTGTTGGGAAATTGAATAACATGGCCACCTTTCAAATTGCAATAGTAGGACAAGTGGGTTAGATGGAAAAATTCTAGTTTAATCCAAAGCTATTGCAATTACAAAGAATATTCATAGTTAAACTTGGGTATGATCACATGTCAAAGTGTAGAGGGGAAAAAAAGAAATGTAGGATTGTGTGATTAAGAAGGTTTTCTAATCTCTCAAATTGTGGAATGAATTTGCTGATGAAGTTCCCATCAAACATTTTAGTTGTACAGTGGTTGGACAAATAAAATCATTATGAATTTGTGTTGATAAAGCAACTGTGCATTGTAGTAATGAGAGTTATTGCTTTTTAACTTCGTCACAAACCCACATTATAATGTAGCAACCAACCCCAAATGATATTAGGTGAAACATATAGTAGATATAAATAAAGCTTAAGTAGTTGTATTGACTTATGTTGGTTGGACTTTGGCAAAATTTCCCCTTTTTTCTACCATTATATTGAAATTACACTCAAAGATTTTTGTTTATTTTTTCCTAATTTAATTTTAGCCAATGTGAAAATTCACTGGATATAAACCTTTAAAAAGCCAATGAAATTACGTTAAATTAATAGATCATATTGGATATACCCTTAATATGCTCATATTATATAGATAATATATATTTAAATACCTTGAATACAACATCAATATACCCAAAATACACATACATATACAAGGCTACTATATGGACTAAAATATTTGTATTATATGTATAATTAATTTAAAATATATTTTTAATACATACATATAAAAATACCCTTAATGCACAATTTTTTATGAACTCAACATGTGTTTTAATCAAACTTCCTCTCATGCTGACAATAATTATGGTGGTACCCACAATATCAATGACATCTTCATGAAGATAAGAAAAAACCATAAATTTAAAAGGAGATGTAGATGAAATTGATGAGTTGCCATAATCATTCAAAAACAACATTGCGAACTGTATGATCATTGTTTTCCACTACAAAAATTAGATGTTCATATTTTTTTGCCATTTGGACCTTATCGAATCAAAATTTAACGATTTCAAAACAAGAACTTTACTTGAGCACAATAAGATTGAAATCATAGAAATGTGTTTGCAAATAGATTGAATGAACCTTATTTCAGACCCATTATCTTTCAAGGGCACACAATTTCTAACCAAAAGCCATTTAATTATTGCAAATTGAAATACAACTCGATGAAAGAACCCTATGTAGCCACCCTAAAAACCTTGGGTGGCCATAATAATAAAAAACCCTAAATGATGACCTAACAACTAGAAAGGGGGAAAAGTCAAAACCTATGAAGTAAAAAAGTGAAGAAATAAAACTTTTGGGAGTGAAAAATCCTTTGAAGTGACCCCCCATTGGAGTGAAAAAAGAATTCACTTGAAATGATCCCCCATTAATGTCGAAAAAAATATCATTTGAAATGACCCCCCCATTGGTGGTGAAAAAAAAATGACTTGAAGTGCTTCCGAATTGGGGGTGAAAATACATCACTTGAATTTATCCCCATTGGGGTGAAGTGACCCACCATCAATAATGAAAATAATGTGATTAGAATTAACCCACTAGGCATGTAAGTGAAAAAACGGGTTGTGAAAAAACATTTCACCTAAAGGGACCTAACCTGACTTGTTATGAAATTTTCTTTTTCACATGACCTAACCCATTGGCTGGAGAAAAAAAATTCACTTGACTTGACCCTATCTTTTAATAGGCAATATCCTATGTAGCTTAGGAAATGACGCACCCTCAAGTTCTTTGATGGACTTAACTACGAATCCAAAGGTGAAGATAACGGAAGAAGAAGGAGTTGGGGCATGCTCTTTGGCTCGTAGCATTTTAGGGGTAGAGAGGTGTGTTGGAACTTTGGGATCAAGATTAGGAAGATTGACAATTAATTCAATTACTCACACGGACTTGCACAAACCAGACAACAAATTTGTTATGCGTAAATGGAACAATTTTGGTGCACGGACGAACCATGGGCGAACACGGACTCACAAGACTCACCACGACCTAGATTCAGGAAAAGCCACCACCTTCCCCCTTATAGTATACTATGTGCATGGCCACGAGATTAGCACTCAAATGTCATTTTGTCTCGAGATTTCCAAGTGAGAGTTTTGAAATTCCCAAAGTTGAGACTCTTGCAACTTTGGGGGCCCATAACTTTGTGCAAAGACTTTTGATTAAGGTGAAGTATAAAACAAAGTTGTAGCCCTTGTCAAGAGCTTTCCAACGATATGTGGCACGCCACCTACACACAAGGAAATTGGGGAGATTTTTGACTTTTAGTGGTCGGGAGTCAAAATGCCAATTTGATTTTTGGCCCTTCTTTTGGCCATAACTTATGTTTCAAGAACCCAAATGGGTCATGTGAGCCATTTTAGACATTTATGTTTCAAGAGATTCCAATGATATAAAGAACTCTTTAATGCAATGGGTTTTGACCCGTGTAATCACTTTTTAAAGATTCGGGAGTCCATTGAAATTCTAATTCCCAAAGTGGGAGTTCACTTGGGAGTGTGCGGTTTCATTCCTTCACACTTTCCCACACTCTCGAGAGCATGAAATGTGACTCCTGGGCTTCACTTTTGGCCCACACCTTCACAAGCCCTTGCCTTGGTTGCGAGCCAAAGGCTAGGGTTGCGACATGAGATTTGAACCTTTTAATTTGAAGTTTCACAAGGGGGGAAATAAAATATTTATTTTCTTTTGAAAATTTTGAAATTCTTTTATTTTGGTATTTTGAAGTCCTAACATTTTCAATTTCCTTCTTATCATTTTGGGGGACTTAAAATCTTTTGTGTGAAGTTTTCACAAGTAAGGAAGTGGGGTATGTGCCTTTCTTCATGTGGATTTTGAAATTTTTCTAGTTTTGTATTTTGAAACTCTAAAATCTTCAATTTTTTTCTTGTCATTTTGGGGGTTTCTCATGGGGGGAAAGAATGTTGGGGCTATTGTTTTAAAATTTGGGGGTTTTAAATTTTGTTTTGATGGAATTCAAGGATCTTCAGCTTTCTTTTTAAAAATTTAAAAGGTTTTCCCAAAAACTTTTAATGAACTTGAACTTGTTGTCTCGTTTGTTCTTACCCATGGCCATATTTAAAGTTAAATTTGGGCATTAAAATTATGTTTTATATATTTTCAATAGAACCAATGAAAGTTTTTTTTTCCTTTAGAAAACAATTGGAGTTTTGAAGTGATGAATAGATATCCGATGATATTAGGTTATTAAAATATAATAATAATAAGATTAAAGTAAAGGTTGTGAATGTTTGGGTTATTGAAATTTTGAAAGGGAAAAAAATCAATTTTGAGCAAATCTTTGAAATCTTTTACAACCGCTAGTTCTGATTTATATATATTTATCTATCCTTAATTAAAAAATTGTCCAACATTGGAAAAAACAACAAATTTCCAAAATCTCATCTTACCCCTTCTCTTATCAAAATGTCTTACTCATATTTTATCTTCAATTTTTAGAACTATTCATCACTATTACAAATTTTAATAATTTAAGCTTTGAATTAATGAGCTGAAACTTGAACAATGTGTCAGATGGACCAAATGAAGTAGCCACCATTTTATAGTCTCTCCATGAGAGCAAAGCCAATAAAAAAAATTGATAAGGAAAAAAAGCATTGCTAACAAGAAAGAAGGCCAATAAAAAAATGCTGAGGAAAAAGAGCATTGCTAACAAGAAAGAAGAACAACATCAAGAAAGAGAATAGCAATGTGTCCAAAAGAAAAGTTGTGAGAACTTTGAAATGGGTTGAAAAAAAATTCCTATGCAAAAAAGCATCAAAAGGTTTAAACAAAAGAAAAGAAAAGAAAATAAAGCTTCTTCTAGAAGAAAGATTGCAACATAAAAAGTTAACTCCTATACCATATACCTGAAAACTGAAAACCAAACTTAAGTTTCTATTATTACCTTAAGCGGTT
>Ga0116230_10001988_pt1 | contig 19701 bp, 16 predicted proteins | sample S1TSphfallax_3_FD_88678 | JGI IMG/M metagenome (GOLD analysis project Ga0116230, IMG submission 88678) | Host-associated microbial communities from peat moss isolated from Minnesota, USA - S1T2_Fd - Sphagnum fallax MG | ecosystem: Host-associated > Plants > Peat moss > Unclassified | place... | reverse complement strand
TTGGCCATCGCCCAGGTCACCAGCAAGCGCCCGGTGATCAAGCTGCGCCTGATGCTCAATGGCTCCTATGCCGCCGTGATTTTCATCGTGATGGTGGTGGGCATGGGGGTCTATAGCATCCTCTATGTGATCCCGCAGTTTCTGAGCGGGATCGCCGATTATAACGCTGAGCAGTCTGGGAAAATCCTGTTCCTGTCCGGCATTCCCGCCTTCTTCATGATGCCGATCCTCCCTCGGATGTTGAGGTTGGATATCCGGGCGCCGGTCCTGATCGGCCTTTGCTGCTTCGCCGCCTCCTGTTTCATGGATACGAACCTCACCGCCCAATCCTCCGGCAGTGCTTTCGTCGTCACCCAGCTTCTCCGCGGCGCGGGCCAGATTCTGTCCTTCATGCCGCTTAACCAGGCGTCCGTCGGCGCGGTCAGCCGCGAGGACGCCGCTGACGCCTCCGGGCTCTACAACATGGCGCGCAACCTGGGCGGGTCTTTAGGATTGGCTTTGATCGGCGTCTTCATAGACCGGCAATCCGCCGCGCACGTCCAGTCCATCGATCAGTCGGTCACCGCCAACTCGGCTCTCGCTCAGGCGCAAATGGCAGGTCAGACCGCCGCCATGGGCGCCCAGAACGGGGGTGATATGGCCATGGGACATCTGCAGGCCATGGCGCAGCTCAGCCAGACCGCCCAGGCTCAGAGCCTGATTATCAGCTATAGCGACTGTTTCTTTGTTCTGGGTGTGGCCCTGCTGGCCATGATTCCCCTAGTGTTCCTCCTGCGACCGCCCCGCGATCCGGCCGTCGCGGCCGAGGCGCACTGATGCCCGCCATGCCGCCTCGTTCCGCTACCTCCCTCGGCGCTGTCCCCCTGGCCCTGGCCGCCGCTGCACTGGCTGGCTGTGTCGTTGGTCCCAACTACCATGGGCCGCCGTCGGTGGCGCCAAAGGCCGTCTCCGCCCCCGCCTTTCACCGAGCGGAGGACGCCCGCGCTGATCCGCCGCCCGCAAGGTGGTGGTTGGCCCTGAATGATGCGGAACTCGACAAACTCATTGACGACGCCTTCGTCGCCAGCCCCGATGTCGAGGTGGCCGTCGCGCGTCTTCGCCAATCGCGCGCCGTTGTGTCCAAGGACCGCGCCAATCTGCTGCCCACCACAGGCGCCGCGGCGGCGACCCTGCAAACCCATGGACTCACCAACGTGATCGGGGGCGGTCTCTCCGGCGCCGCCGCCGCGGGCCAGAGTCAGGCCGCCAGCACGAGCGGGAATGACGGCAATTTCGACATCTATAGTCTCGCCCTGGACGCCAGCTGGCAGCTTGACCTGTTCGGCGGCCGGCGACGCGCCCTTGAGGGAGATAAGGCAAGGTCTCAGGCCGTCCTGGCCAATCTTGAGGACGCCGAGGTGAGCCTGGCCGCCGAGGTCGCCCAGGATTACGTCACGTTGAGAGGCCTCCAGCAGCGCCTAGCGCTGGCGCAGCAGAATATCGACCTTGAGAGTCGGATGCTGACTCTGACCCAGGTTCGGCGTCAGGGCGGCGACGCCACCGATCTGGATGTGGAGCGGATGGTGAACCAACTTCGGTCCACGCAGGCGGAGACCGCGCCTCTGAGAGGCCAGGTGGCCGACCAGCTTGATCGCCTGGCCATCCTCACCGGCAAAGCCCCCGGTGCTCTGGACGCCGAACTCAGCGCCACGGGGCCCGTCCCGACGCCACCCAAGGTCGTCGTGGTGGGTGATCCGGCGTCCCTGCTGCGGCGCCGGCCCGACGTGCGCGCCGCCGAGCGCACGATCCAGCAGAAGAACGCCCTCGTCGGTCAGAGAACCGCCGATTTCTTTCCCAAGGTCACCTTGCTGGGCGAGGTCGGCTACAATGCCACGGACATTTCCAGCCTCTTCACCCACAACGCCTTCAACTATGTCGGCGCCCCCATGCTGCAGTGGAGCCCCTTCGACTTCGGGCGCACCCGCGCCGGCGTCCGCGAAGCGCGGGGCGAGGAGGCCGAGGCCCTGGGCGATTATCGCAAGACGGTGCTGGGCGCGCTGGCCGACGCCGAGACGGCCCTGGCGACCTATGGCCGTCAGCGCGATAACTTAAGCGCTCTCGTCGAGGTCGAGAGCTCGGCGGAGCGGGCGGCGCGCTTGACGGGACTGAAGGTGGAGGGCGGCACGGCGACCTCCCTGGACCAGATCGCGTCCGAACGGGACCGGGTGAGCGCCGAGAACAACGTCGCCTATGGAACAGCTCAGCTGACCCTGGACTATATCCGACTTGAGAAGAGCCTGGGGCTCGGCTGGGCGGAGCCGGTCGCGCACGAACCCTAGCGACGTATTCACGCGATCATCATCCCGCACGAAGCGCAGCGAAGATGCAGGACCTCGGGGGACCGGATGGAGAGTTAGGGGTCGCGAACCGAAGCCGGGCAACCGGTCGCCTGGGCCGGGATGAGTCGCTACGCGCCGTTACGGGTTGACGGTGATGGGGTGTGGAGGGTGGAAACCTTTGCTCAGTCCGCTGGCTGCGCCACCACGCGGAGATAGGGTTTCAGGGTCTTCCAGCCGGCAGGATATCTCTCTTTCGCCGCGTCGTCAGAGACCGATGGCGGGATGATCACGTCCTCGCCGTTCTTCCAGTTCACCGGGGTGGCGACGGTGTGCCTGGCGGTCAGCTGGATCGAATCCAGCAGGCGTAGCACCTCGTCGAAATTGCGGCCCGTGGTCATGGGATAGGTCAGGGTCGCCTTGATCTTCTTGTCGGGGCCGATGATGAAGACCGACCGGACGGTGGCGTTGTCAGCCGCCGTGCGGCCGCTGGCGTCGCCGTCGGCCTCCTCCGGCAGCATGTCATAAAGCTTGGCCACGTTCAGGTCGGTGTCGCCAATCATCGGGAAGGTGACCGCGTAACCTTGCGTCTCCTTGATATCATCGGCCCAGCGGGCGTGATTGGCCACGGGATCGACACTCAGGCCAATCACCTTGGTGTTGCGCTTGGCGAACTCCGGAAGCAGCCGCGCCACATAGCCAAGCTCCGTCGTGCAGACGGGCGTGAAGTCCTTGGGGTGGCTGAAAAGGATCGCCCAGTGGGAGCCGATCCAGTCGTGGAATTCGATCATGCCCTGGGTGGTCTCGGCGGTGAAATTGGGCGCCGTGGCGTTTATTCTCAGAGACATTGCTTGGTCCTTCTTGCCGTTCTCTTAGATGGCGAGGCCGCAGCCCGGCGCCACTGGCGCCAAGGCGATGTTTGCATTTGACGGACCGGCCGGCGCGCGCCAAGCGAGATTTTCTGACGCTGTTGGCAGGAGAGATTTGGGGAATGGGCGGACATGCCAGGATAGGAGCGCTTTGCGCCGTTCTCTCGGTCCTCAGCGCCGTGGCCTGTTTTGCGGCTCCCGCGCAGAGCCCATCGGCAATGCCCTACCAAATCCAGTGGGGGGTCAAAATCCCCATGCGCGACGGCGTCACGCTCGACGCCACCATCTTCCGGCCGATCGGCCAGGCGCGCACGCCGGTGATCCTTACCCTGACCCCATATGTGGCGGACCGGTTCGAGGATGTGGGCGCCTATTTCGCGCGTCACGGCTACGCCTTCGCGATTGTGGACGACCGGGGCCGGGGAAATTCCGGCGGCGAGCTCGCGCTGTGGACGCAGGACGGCCCCGACGGACACGATCTGGTGGAATGGCTGGCCGCTCAACCCTGGACGGACGGCCAAGTGGCCATGTGGGGCGGGTCCTATGGTGGAAAGAACCAGTGGATGATCGCCGGCGAACGCCCGGTTGGGCTGAAGACCATCGTCCCCGCCTCGGCGGGAATCGCCGGTGAGAACATCGGCATGGCCACGGGAAATATCTTCCGGGGCATGGACTATAATTGGCTGATCTCGATGATTGGACATACCGCCAACATGAACAGTGGCGGCGATAGCGCTTATTGGACCGGGGTCTATGACGAGGCGTCCAAAGGGATCGTCCCCTATCGGGACCTGGACATTCTGGCCGGTTATCCCAGCGCTATCTGGCGTCAGTGGATGGCCCACCCTCACCTGGACGCCTATTGGGATGCGGCCAGCACGGCGCCCGACAAGTGGGCTGGCATCACCCTGCCGACACTCTCCATCACCGGCCAGTACGACACCTCCGAGACCGGCACGATCATCTTCCGTCAGAAGCAACTGGACGCAGGCGGCCCCGCCGTGGCCGCTCAGAGCTATATGGTCATCGGCCCCTGGGACCACCCGGGCAGTCGCAACCCAAAGCGGCGTCTGGGGGGCCTCGACTTCGGCGAGGCGGCCGTTCTGGACGTCAAGGCCCTGCATGTGGCCTGGTACGACCACGTGATGAAGGGCGGCTCCCTCCCCGCCTTCCTCAGTAACCACTTTGTCTACTTCCTCGTTGGCGCCGATGCCTGGCAAGCGGCGCCCAGCCTCGCGGCGGCGACAGACCATCGCGACACCCTTTGGCTGTCCTCGCCAGAGTCCAGCGCCAGCTCCATCGCCGCGCGCGGGAGCCTGGCGGTTCGGCCCCAGAGCCAAGCGCCCGCTTCCTACATCTATGACCCCTCGCTGCCGGCCCACAACGAGGGGTTCGAAGGCGGCACTCTCGTTTCGGCAGACTATCTCACTGACGACGGCCTGATGCGCCGCATCAATGGCGATGGCCTGATCTATGACACCGCGCCCCTGGCCAAATCGGCCAATTTCGTGGGCATTCCAAGCTTGACGCTCGATCTCGCCATGGACGCGCCTGACACCGACATCCGCGCCGCGCTCTATGAGGTGAAGGCCGACGGATCGGTTGTCTTCCTGACCCAGGACTGGGTGCGGGCGCGCTACCGCCAAAGCCCACGCGAAGCCGCGCTGGTCACGCCCGATCAGGTCGAGCCCTATCGCTTGGAAAACTTCAACTTCGTGGCCCGGACGATCTCACCCGGCAGCGTCATTCGCCTGGTGATCGCGCCGGTGGGCGCAAGCTTCCATGACGAGCGTAACCGCAATTCCGGCAAGCCCGTGGAACTAGAGACAGCCGCCGACAATCGTATAGCCAAGGTCTCAGTCCAGATGGGCCCTGGCTTCAGCCATATCGATCTGCCCTGGGGACCTTAGGGCGAAACGCCATAAAGGCTCATCACGTCCCGCCGCAGCGCCGCCTGGCTGGCCCGCCTCGAATAGAACATGTGGCCGCCGGGGTAGACCTTCACTTGCAAGCGATCCGGCCCGCCCATGACGGGGATCTGGGCGAGGACCATCATGGACTGGAAATACGGACAGGAGAGGTCGTCATAGCCGTGGACGATCAGGGCCTTGAGCTTGGGGTCGATGGCGAGAGCCTCTCGGAGATCCGAGGCAGATTCGATGCTGGTGAACCAGTGTTTCTCCCACCGGCGATTCACCTCGGGGTTGAGCGGCTCGTAATGGGCGTCGACCTTCCAGCCCACCTCCCGGGTCACAAAATCCACCATGGCTGAGGTCGTGGGGGCGACAATGCCGAGCAGGATGGGATCGCCGACCCTCTGAGCTGGCGCGAAGGGATAGGGATCAAAGCTGGTGACGTTCGAATCGTACCAACTGCCAAGCTTACCGTCGTTCCGGTAGAGAGCCCGCAGATAATAACGGCTGTCGATCCGGCCCCCTAGACGACGCACCTCCAGGGGGTCCAGGCCCGTATATGCGGCGACCTTGCCCACAATTCGATCCACCGCCGCCTTATCGCGAATGCCGCGCATGAGGTCTGTCACGTATTCGGTGCGAGCATAGGTCTCGATAGGAGCCATGAGGTCGGGGTTCGGCGTCTTCCCCTCGCGCTCAAGCTGGGCCGCGGCCATGGAAGGAAGCAAGGCCACCCAGGCCATGGGCGAATTGTCGGGGTCGCTCGCCGCGCGGCCGTCCAGGGCGGGCGAGACCATCACCACGCCCGAAACGCCAACGCCCATGACGGTCTGGAGCGTGTGGGTGATGGCCGGCGCGCGATAGCCGCCATAGCTCTCGCCAACCACATATTTTGGCGACGCCATGCGGCCGTTCTTGGCGAGCCAATCATAGACGATGCGCGAGAGATAGGTGATGTCGCCGTCGATGGTGAAGAAGGTCTTGTCCGTCTCCTCCGCCTTCACCAGGGACCGGGAATAGCCCGTGCCGACGGGGTCGATGAAGACCAGGTCAGTGAAATCCAGCCACGTGCCGGGATTGTCCCTTAGCACAACCGGATCGGAGGGACTGTCGCCCTCAGCACCGAACTGGATTCGCTTGGGCCCAATGGCGCCAAGATTGAGATAGACCGACGCCGCGCCCGGTCCGCCATTAAAGGCGAAGGTCACCGGCCGCCGGGGATCGCGCGGGCCGTCCAGAATATAGGCGGTATAGACAATCTCCGCGGTCTTTTTGCCGTCGGCGTCCCGCACCGGCAGGGAGCCCACGGTCACCGTATAGTTCACGGTCTTGTCGCCCAGATGGATCGATTGCTTCACCGAGGCGTCGGCGGGAAAGGGCGGAGGTCCGGATTTGTCTTCGCTCCCGGCCGGGGCCTTGGCTGGGGTGTCGGCGGCAAGTGAGGCGGTGGGGGCGCCCAGCGTCGCAAGGGCGAAAATCAGCGCGGTAAGAACACCGACGCCTCTTGCGGCGGATGCTAAAGACCTCATTTACGGGTCCCCCAGATTGGGTGGTTTAAGCAAAGCTTGGGCTTTGGCGGGGAAGCGCCTCGCTGGCAAGGCCGACCGACGCAATCTTTCAGCTCCCGGGCCATCGATGACCCTCGCCAAGACCAGATAGAGAACCGCGAAACATGCAAAAACGTAAACTCGGACACAGCGGCCTCGAGGTCTCCGCCATCGGCTACGGCTGCATGGGGCTGAGCCACGGCTATGGTCCGGCGGCGGACCCGAAGGACGGCATCAAGCTGATCCGCGCCGCCGTGGATAAAGGCGTGACGTTCTTCGACACCGCCGAGGTCTATGGCCCGTTCACCAATGAAGACCTTGTGGGCGAGGCTCTGGCGCCCGTGCGCGACAAGGTTGTGATCGCCACCAAGTTTGGCTTCGGCGTCTCAAGCCAGACCGCCGGCCGCGCGCTCGATAGTCGTCCTGAGCATATCCGCGCGGTGGCCGAGGCCTCCCTTAAACGCCTGAAAACGGAGGTGATCGACCTCTTCTATCAGCACCGGGTGGACCCCGAGGTTCCTATCGAGGACGTCGCCGGCGAGGTGAAGACCCTCATTGCCGAGGGGAAGGTGAAATATTTCGGCCTGTCCGAGGCGAGCGTGAAGACCATCCGCCGCGCTCACGCCGTCCAGCCGGTCACCGCCCTTCAGAGTGAATACTCCCTGTGGTGGCGGGAGCCCGAGGCCGACATTCTGCCGGCCCTGGAGGAACTGGGAATCGGCTTTGTGCCCTTCAGCCCGCTGGGACGGGGGTTCCTCACCGGGGCCATCAGCGAGTCCGCGGCGTTCGCGAACGGCGATATCCGCAATACCATCCCCAGGTTCTCGGCTGAGGCCCGTAAGGCTAACCAGGCCCTGATCGACGCCCTTGGCCGGATCGCTGAGGCGAAGGGGGCGACCCAGGCGCAGATTGCCCTGGCTTGGCTCCTCGCCCGCAAGCCCTGGATCGTGCCGATACCCGGCACCACCAAGCTCCATAGGCTAGAGGAAAACCTGGGCGCCGCTGATCTGAGCCTCTCGCCCTCGGACCTTGCCGAAATCGAGGCGACCCTCGCCGCCATTCCCGTGGAAGGCGCGCGCTACACCGAACAGATGATGCGGATGGTTGATCGCTAACCGCTCCCGCCTCTTTCGCCCGCCTTTATCCTCAGCCCGGAAAAACGCCTCATATGACCGTCAAAGCCTTCGCCGCGCACGCCGCCGATAAACCCTTTCAGCCGATGGCCATAACCCGTCGGGAGCCTGGGCCTCATGATGTGCGGATATCCATTATCTATTGCGGGGTCTGCCATTCGGATCTGCACACCGCCCGGGGGGAATGGGGCCGCACCAAATATCCCTGCGTCCCGGGCCACGAGATCGTCGGCGAGATCATTTCGGTGGGCGAGAAGGTCAGCGACTTCAAGGTCGGCGAGACGGTGGGCGTGGGATGCATGGTGGACAGTTGCCAGCATTGCCAAAGCTGCGACGACGGGCTGGAGCAGTATTGCGAGAACGGCTTTGTCGGCACCTATAACGGCAAGACCGATGATGCGCCGGGCCACACGCTGGGGGGCTATTCACAACAGATCGTGGTCAGCGACAGGTTCGTTCTAAAAATCCGCCACCCCAAGGCACAACTCGCCGCCGTCGCCCCCCTCCTCTGCGCGGGCATTACCACCTATTCGCCCCTGCGCCATTGGGGTGCGGGGCCCGGCAAGAAGGTCGGTATCGTCGGCATCGGCGGCCTCGGCCACATGGGCATAAAGCTCTCCCACGCCATGGGCGCCAAGACGGTGGCCTTCACGACCTCCGAGGCCAAGCGCCAGGACGCCCTGGATCTTGGCGCCGACGAGGTGGTGGTCTCCCGCGATCCGGCCCAGATGAACGCTCATGTGGGGACCTTCGACTTTATACTGAACACCGTGGCCGCGAGCCATGATCTGGACGCCTTTACCCGCCTCCTGAAGCGCGACGGCGTCATGTGCATGCTGGGCGTGCCGGAGCACCCCCACCCCTCGCCGACGGTGGGCGCGCTGATTTTCGGGCGCAAGGCCATCGCAGGCTCGCTGATCGGGGGCATCCCCGAGACCCAGGAAATGCTCGACTTCTGCGCCGCGCACGGCATCGTCGCAGATATCGAGATGATCCCGATCCAAAAGATCGACGAGGCCTATGACCGCATGGTCGTGGGCGACGTCAAATACCGCTTCGTCATCGATAGCGCGTCCCTCGCGGCCTAGGCGTCAGCGCATGGATCTCGAACTTCAAGGCAAGCGCGCTCTCGTCACGGGCGGAAGTCGGGGGATTGGCCGGTCCATCGCCCGGCAATTGGCGCTTGAAGGCGTCCGGGTTGTCATCGTGGCCCGGGACGCGGCGGCGCTGAATCAGACGGCGGCGGCCTTGAGCGCCGAGACGGGCGGCGAGGTGCAGGCCGTCGCCGTGGACACCCGCGATGACGCCTCCGTCGCCGCCGGCGTCGCCAGGACCGTGGCGTTGCTCGGCGGCCTCGACATTCTGGTCAATGCCGCCGCCCAGCCCGCGACGGCGGGGGCGCCACGCCAGCTTGCCGACATCACCAATGATGCCTTCTGGAACGACGTAGACGTCAAGGTGCTGGGCTATCTGCGCATGGCCCGCGAGGCGGCGCCCCATCTGATCGCGGGGGGCTGGGGGCGGATCATCAATATCAGCGGCCTGAACGCCCGACAGGCGGGCGCCATCATCGGCTCGATCCGCAATGTCTCGGTGGCCGCCCTGACCAAGAACCTCGCCGATGAGCTGGGACCCAAGGGGATCAATGTGACCGTGGTGCATCCCGGCCTCACCCGCACCGAAGGCGTGGAGACCATGCTGGCGGCGCGCGCCCAGGCGGCCGGCGTGTCACAGAATGAGATCGAGGCCGGCCTGGCGGCGGAAGTCTCTATCGGCCGGATTGTGGACGCCGCTGAGGTGGCCGATGTGGTCGCCTTCCTCGCCTCGCCGCGCAGCGTGGCCATCAACGGCGACGCCATCGCCGTGGGCGGCGGCGCGAAGGGGCCGATCTATTACTGAGCAACCGCCCCTAACCCGGCCCGAAGGCGACATAGATCAGCGCGCCGGCCTCGCTGGCCACGAAGCTGTGATCCTGGCCCGGCGGGATGAAGGCGTAATAGTCCGTCCTAAGATGGTTTGCGTCGGCGCACAGAACATCGCCCTCGAGGATAAACATCTCGCGATACACCGCCGCCGGCGCGGCGGTTCGCACGCCCGTCCAGCCCGCGGGCAGGCGCAGATAAAGGCTCCCCTCCCCCGTTTCGGGATGCCGGCTCAGAATCGTGCGTGAGACGCCATCGGCGTCGCGATCAGCCGGCAGCTTTTCGGCGTCGGGAATATAGACCGGCGGCCGCGGCGCCGGCAGGCCATCGATCTGGTACCAGTCATCCTGGAGTGGCGCGCCCTCGATATAGTTGAGTTCAAGTTCGCCCCCGCCATTGTGGCGCGAGAGGATGATCACTTCACCGTCGAAGCCGCTCTTGAAGCCGTGAACGGCGCCAGGCGCGTGATAGATGTAACCCTTGGCCGGCAGCCAGGTCCGGTGATCGAAGGTCATAGCCCCGCCCCCCGTGACCACGATCTCTTCGTCCGTCACGTGATAGTGCGGCCGGCCGGGCACGAAGGAGCCCATTTCGAACTTGGCCATTCCTGTCCGGGCCTGGGTGTCGGGATCTCTGTTGAGGGTTTTTCCGAAGACGCCCGCCAGCGGCGTGGCGATCCAGGGCAAGGAGGCGGTGTCCAGGGCGGGAATCCATTCGCGCATTCCAGGGCTCCTTAAGCGCCATCCATGGTGAGGACGACCTTCACCACTTCACCGGCCAGTTGCGCGGCGATGGCGGCGTTGATCTCATGAAAGGGGTAGGTGCTGATCAGACGATTAAAGGGCAGACGCCCCGCCCTGTGCAGATCCAGGAGCTCGGGAATGAAGACGTCCGGATCGCTGTCCCCCTCGATAATCCCGCGCACGCCGATCCCAAAGGTGATGGCCAGGTCGAGGGGCACGCTCAGCTGGGAGCCGCCGGGCGGCACGCCCACCAGACCCAGAACGCCCCGCGTGGCGATATAGCCGAATGCGGCCTGGGCGGCCGACGCCACGCCGCTCGCCTCAAGGACATAATCAACGCCGTGAGGCAGGATGGCTCGGACCGCGGCGGCAGTGTCCCCCGCGAAGGGATCGAGGGCGTCGGTGGCGCCCAGATCCAGCGCCAGATCCCGGCGCGCCCGCACCGGCTCGATCAGGATGATCGTCGCGCAACCTCGCGCCTTGGCCGCCATCACGGCGCTGAGGCCCACAGTCCCGCCGCCGATGACCGCCACCGAAGATCCGGGCGGACAGTTCAGGGCGCGAAGTATCGAGCCGGCGCCTGTCTGAACCCCGCAGGCCAGGGGCGCGGCCAGGTCGAAGGGGATGTCCTCCGGCAACCTCACCAGATTGCGCTCATATGTCAAAGCGTGCGTGGCGAAGGAGGATTGGCCGAAGAAGTTGCTGCCCACCGCCCCTTCGAAGCTCGACGCGCCGTCCAGCCGGGCGCCGCCGAAATTCATAGCGAGCAGGTGGCTGCAATAGGCGGGCTGACCGGCGCCGCACATCTTGCAATCGCCGCAGGAGCGGAAGCTGATCAGCACCCGGTCGCCTGGCGCCACCTTGGTGACCTCCGCGCCCACCGCTTCGACAATGCCTGCCCCCTCATGGCCCAGCACCACGGGGAGCGTCATGCCATAGGGATGATCCCGGACACCAAGATCGGTATGGCAAAGCCCCACCGCCGCGATTCGAACCCGGATTTCATCCGCGCGGGGCTCGCTGAGCTCCAGGGTCTGGATTTCAAAGTCCGCGCCCGGGGCCGATAGGGTGGCCGCCTCGATCTTCATGGCGATGGGCGCTCCGCAGGCTTTTGCCGTTTCTTCTCCGACCATAGGAAACGCCACGGTCGCCGGTTCATAGATTGTCCCAATCGGCTATAGCCGATCAGAACACAGCGTGATCGCCCCGTTCGGCGCTGGCCTCGCCGGCCAGCACGGCCCGATAATAATCGAATAGGGTCTGGGTCCCCGTCTCCGGCGTGGCGTCGGCGTCATAGCGACCCGTAGTCGGGTTGAGCACCAGCATGGACTGCGTGCCGTAATAGCGCCCGATCCTGGCCAGCTCCGCCTTGGCGGCCAAGGGCGGCGCGATCCGACCGAGCGCGCTCAAGACCCCCACGATGACATCGAGCAGGGCCACCGGCGCGGATGAAAAGCGCGGCGGGCGCCCCAGCAGGGCAAAGAGCGCCTCGCCCTGATCCCGGGGCGTGATGGCGGGTCCCGGCCCACCGATCGGCAGAATACGGTTCCAGCGGCTCTCATCGTCCAGACAGTCGGCCAGATAGGCGGCAAGGTCATCATCGCTGATGGGCTTGCAGGCTGTCAGGGTTCCATCGCCAAACACCAGGAACGGCCGCCCCTTTCGCACCCTCTCGATCTGGCCCGACAGGGATTTGAAAAAGGCCGTGGGCCGCACAATCGAATAGGTGAGACCGGACTGGATCAGCGCGCTCTCAAAGGCCAATTTGGCGTGTTGAAAGGCCAGGAGGGGCCTCTGCACGCAGATGGCCGAGAGCAGCACGAACCGTCTCACCCCCGCCGCCTTCGCGGCCGTCAGCACATTCAGATGCGCCTGGTGGTCGATAGCCCAGGCGTCTTTGGGCGCGCCGGTGCGCGAGGCCATACAGGAGACGACGGAGTCGAAGCGCTCGCCCTGAAAGCCATCCGTCGTCACGGAGACGGGGTCCGAGACATCCACGAGCCTCGACGCCGCGCCATCCACGGCCGCCGCGCCCGCACGCACGAAACAGACCACCTCATGTCCCCGTTGAACCAGAGCGCGCGCCGTGGCGCTTCCTATGGCGCCGGTGGCGCCAAGAAGGCAGACGCGTTGGCGAATCATTCGATAATGCAGTCCTTTGCACGTCCGCGTTGCGCCATGTTTAGAACGAAAGGCGCGGTTATGATCTCGCCTCCATTAGACAAACATCGCCTATTCGACAAAACCCCCGCGCGGTGATTATCCTGGCCAGGTGGATGGAGTGACCGCGGGCGAACCTCCGGGAGGTGTGGCCGTTCAGAAAGATATCGCCGTGACGGATGAGACCACGGAACGGACACGAACTCGGCCGGCGCGCGCGACGCGTTTCGCGTCCGTTCCTCGTCGACGGCGCCTGTCCGAACTGAGCGATCTGCTGCGCGGTTGCGAAACCGTCGCGGCGATCTCGAGCGCCGTCTCCGAATTTCTGGGCTCCTCGCTCGCCTGCACCCGCACGGGCTACGCCATACTCAAAGGTGAGCACACAATCGTCGAGGCCGACTGGACGGATGGGACGGTCGCCTCTCTCAGCGGCCGTCATGAGTTCTCAGCCCTCGGATCGCGCTACGCGGAGCACATGACGCGTGATGATGTGCTGGTCATCGATGATGTGAAACTCCATCCGGCGACGGCCGAAAATCACAGCCTCTGGATCGGCATCGGCGTTCGCGCCCTGCTCAATGTGCCCCTCCTCGAAAACGGTCGACTTATGGCGATGGTTTATGCCCACCAATCGACCGCGCGGCACTGGACCTCCGATGAAGTGCGTCTTGTGCAGGACGTCGCGGATCGCGCCTGGGAGGCCATGGGCCGCGCCCGCGCCGTGGAGGCTCTGCGGCGTCTGAATGACGGCCTTGAAGCGACGGTGGAGGAACGCACGCTCCAGCGCGACCGGCTCTGGTCCCTATCCACCGATCTTATGATGGTGAGCAACAGGAGCGGCGTCATTCTTTCGGTGAACCCGGCTTGGACGCTGCGGCTCGGCTGGCGGGAGGAAGAGCTTGTCGGCTCGCCCTTCGCCAAATTTCTGCACCCCGACGACGTTACCGCGACACTCGCCATCCGGGGCACAATTCTGGACGGCGCCGTCCTCGAGAAATTCGTCAACCGCTATTTGACCCGGGACGGCCAGGTCGTCTGGCTCTCATGGACCGCGGTGCCGGACGGCCCCGTCATTCACTCCGTGGGGCGCGATGTGACGGCCGAGCGCGAGCAGGCCGAGGCTTTGAAGGCCGCCGAGGAGGCCCTGCGGCACGCCCAGAAGATGGAGGCCGTCGGTCAGCTCACCGGCGGCATCGCCCATGACTTCAACAACCTTCTGCAGGGCATCGTCGGGGCCTTGCAGCTTTCCGACATGCGCATCGCCGAGGGGAGGCTGGATGGCTTGGCGCGCTACAACGCCCAGGCCCAGCACTGCGCAGAACGGGCGGCCGCCCTCACCCACCGCCTCCTGGCCTTCTCGCGCCGCCAGGCCCTGGACCCCAAGCCGGTTCGCGCCAATGAGCTCATACTGGCCATGGAGCCCCTGCTCCGCCGCACCGTGGGCGAAACCATTCGTCTGGAGCTGGACCTCGCGCCCGACCTCTGCCTGACCCTGTGTGATCCGAACCAGCTCGACAGCGCGATCCTGAACCTGGCCATCAACGCGCGGGACGCCATGCCCCGGGGCGGCGTTCTCACAATCTCTAGCGCCAATACCACGGGTCTGGCCGGTCGCGCGGACGCGGAAGCCGTTTGCATCTCGGTGACCGATACGGGAACCGGCATGCCCCCCGAGGTTGCGGCGCGCGCCTTCGACCCCTTCTACACCACCAAGCCCCTGGGCCAGGGAACGGGCCTAGGCCTTTCCATGATCTACGGCTTCATGCGTCAGTCCGGCGGCGAAGCGAACATAAGCTCTCAGGTGGGCATAGGCACAACCGTAAGCCTTCGTCTCGAACGCTATATGGGAGACGACGATCGCGCCGTTCCCCAAGCGCCCCGCGCACCCATAACCAAGACCGGCAAGGGCACGGCGCTCGTGCTTGAGGACGAGCCCGCGGTGCGCCATTTCGTCAGCGAAGTCCTGCAACAAAAGGGATTTCAAGTGATCACCGCGGAGGATGGCCCCTCCGCCCTGGACATCGTCCAATCCACCCGCGCGCTCGATCTTCTCATCACCGATATCGGCCTTCCCGGACTGAACGGCCGGCAAGTCGCGGAGGCCGCGAGAGCAACCCGCCCCTCGCTGAAGGTTCTATTCATGACAGGTTACGCCGAGGTCGCCGCTTCATCGGAGGGATTTCTCGAGGCCGGCATGGGCCTGATTACCAAGCCCTTCCGCGTCGAGGGCCTGGAATTACGAATCGCGCAGCTGATCCAGGGCTAAGCGTCTCCAAGGCTCAGCTTTGGGCGGCCATGCCTCAACTCGCCATGGCCAAATCGCCGCCGGTGCGCGCCGCGGCGATGAGGGCGCGGGCCTTTTCAGTCTCGTGCCGCAGGTTGCGAAAGGTGACGGTGTGCGGCGCGCCGGCGAAACCGAGGCTAGCGGCGATGGAGTTGATCTCCCACACGGGCTCATCCTCCCCCTGCCGGCCCCAGAGCGCCAGGGTGTCTGACGCGCCGCCGCGCGCCCGGCCCGTCAGACGGGGCGAGGTGATCACCTTCACGTCCAGAGGATGGCGCACCCGCCCTCCCGCCCGGCGAATCGCGTCGAACAGCGCCTTATCTTCCCCCGCGCGCGGCGTCGGGATCTCGCCGATCCTGCGGAAGGCTCCATAGGTCACGGCGATGCTCGCCCCGCCCTCATAGAAGTGGCGAGGCCAAGGTTCGGAGCCATCCTGACGGGATTTCAGGTAATCAAGGGCCTTATCATACCGCCGTATCATGGCCAGGCGACGACGGTGCCGAGGGGGCAGACGCCGAAGCTCACAGGGGTTCAGCCGCGCCAGACCCGCGACAGCGTCCCAGCCGGCGTCAAGGTGATCGAGGGTGCAGGAAAGCCAGTCCGGCGCCGCAAGCGTGTCGGCGTCCGTGGAGAGCAACACGTCATGGCGATTGTGGAGATACTTGGCCGCCGCCTCCAAGGCCAAGCGCCTGGCCCATCCCGCGTGGGCGCGCTCCGGCGGCAGTTTCACGCTGAGGGCCACGGCGCCCCGTGACGCGGCGATCCGCGCTGTTGCGTCTTTGCAGTTATTAGCAACGACAACGATAATCGGTTTCTCGCACCGTGAGTCGAAAGATAATTTCGCGAGCCTTTCAACACATCCGCCAATCGTAGCGGCTTCATCCCGGGCTGGGATGGCAATCGCCACACGTCTCCTCAACATCACCGGGCGTCTCCAACGTAACACACCCCCATAATTTTTTTATAATGGCCGAGTGACCATTGGGTTGCGATATTTTGTTGTTGAGCTTTAGAGCATTTCTATACTTACGCTGCGGGGATGTCGCGACGCGCTCGCCCCATACGGCGGCGATGTCAATTTGGATTTTCGAACGGGCGTGGGCGGCTAGGGCGCCCTAAGGGGCCCCGCGGCGCAGGATTAAATTCGAGAGAAGCACGCTGAGGGCGATCACAGCGCCTAGCACCGCCATCAGTATAATTAGCGGTGAATAGAGATAGTGATTTTTAAGTTCGGGCAGAACGACAGTATCCGTGATGTCCACATGGGCATGGCGCGCGGCGCAATCAACATGGAAGACGCCCCTGCCTGGCCGCTCGGAGCGCCCGGACGGTCATCCGCCCGGGCCTCCCTGAGCGGTTAAGCCCTAGACTTTCTTCGCTTCAGACTTCGCCTTGTCTTCAGCCTTGCCCGCCGCGTTCTGGACCGAACCGGCGACCTTTTCCGCAGTGCCCTTGGCCTGGAGGCCGATATTGCCGGTCACCTTGCCAGCGGCTTCCTTGATGGCGCCGCCCGCTTTATGGGCCGCCCCTTCCACGCGATCGTTGCTCATCATTTAGCTCCTTTTGAGGTGTGCAGTTCTGGGAGAACGAGAAACGGCCGGACCGGTTCCACAGGTCATCTGGTCAAATTGCCGAGCTAATTCAATTACCGTTTCAAGGATTGACCTTGCGGCCCAGCCCACCACGGGGAAGGCGCCTCAGAGGGGCGCAGGTACGACTCAGCCTTTAGAGGACGGAAACAAGAGTTCGCCGCGAGACCGCGCCCGCGTCCTGGACCTAAGCCATGGAACCGAAAACGGGGTGAAATTGTTCAGCTTTCAAATTTCAATGCCGCGCTTCTTCTCATGACGTGCCAAGCCGCCGTTTTGTCGATGGTCAAGGAGTGAGCTCATGTTCGCCATTCTCGCCATTCTTTTCGTCATGACCTGGGGCGTGGCCCTTTTTGCTTTTCACGTGGCCGGGTTCTCGATCCCCGGTTGTTCCAGTCTTTGCCGCCGCTCTATTCGTTGGCAATCTTGCGACCAGGCGAAATAGAATCGCCTAAGCTTCGTTTAAACTTCATAATGTATATCCAGGAGAGGAAACATGCGCCCGCTAATGATAACCATAGGCGTGGGGTTTGGTCTCGCGGCCGCGGCCATGCCCGCTTGGTCTACCCCGACATCGGCCACGGAAAGGTCGAACGCCTGCTGGGCCCAGGCGGACAAGAAGGACCTCCACGGCGCGGAGCGGACGAGGTTTCATAGGACATGTTTGCAAGGGGCTCTCGCGCCCGCCGCGCCCACGAGGGACGATAAGGGATCGGTCGCCGCCAAGGCTGTGACCTCGCCCAGCGGGACGGACCGAACCCAAAGATCCCGCCAATGCGCGGCGGAGGCGGACGCCAAGGGCAAGACGGATAATGAACGCAAGTCCATCCGTCTGAGCTGCCTGGCCAACGCCTCGCCCCCGTCATCAACGGGAACGCCCACCAAGACCCCGAAACCAACCCCCAGCCATGATGAGCTCGGGACACTCCCGCGCTGACTTGCATCCGGAATGAGTCGGGTCGGGCGGTCAGGTCCGGCGCACCCGTCGACAAGGTCAAAGCGGCGCCTTGGTAGATTGCAGCCCGCCACCCGTCAGTCGGCGCGCGCGATCGCGGAAGCCGTGGGTTTCCGAGTTGCGTTCATCGTCCTGGGCGGTTTCGCCTTGGGGTCGCTGGCCCTTTGGCTGGCGTTCCGAACCACAATGAGGCCCGCCTGCGCCAAGCGCGAGGGCGGGGAACGTGCTCAGCCTGTCCCGTCATGACGGCGTCCGGGCCTCATCTCGCAATCTGGACAATCACGGCGCTCACCACGGCGGGCGTCCTGATCCGGCCGTTCAAATGGCCCGAAGCGGTTTGGGCCGTCACGGGCGCGGTGCTGCTCATCCTGTTGGGACTATTGCCGCTCGCCGACGGGGCGCGGGCTGTCGCCAAGGGGCTCGATGTTTATCTGTTCCTCATCGGCATGATGCTGCTGTCGGAAATCGCGCGGCGGGAGGGGCTGTTTGAATGGGTCGCCGCCTTCGCGGTGACTCATTCCAACCGTTCGCCCAGGCGGCTTTTCCTGCTGATCTATGGCGTCGGCGTCGGGGTGACGGCGTTTCTGTCCAATGACGCCGCGGCGGTCGTGCTGACGCCCGCCGTCTTCGCGGCGGCCAAGGCGGCGAAGGCCGATACCCTGCCCTATCTGTTCATCTGCGCCTTCATCGCCAATGCCGCGAGCTTCGTTCTGCCGATCTCGAACCCCGCGAACCTGGTTTTGTACGGCGATCACGTCCCGCCGCTGGGGCCCTGGCTGGCGAGCTTCGCCCTGCCCTCGCTCCTCTCCATTCTCGCCACCTATGGTATGCTTCGATGGTCGCAGCGCGCGGCCCTGGTCGGGGCCATCGAAAGCCACGTGCACCCGCAAAGCCTTTCGGCCGGGGCAGTCACAGCTCTGGTCGGGCTCCTTATGACGGCGGCGACGCTCTTGATCGTATCGGCGCTCGGCCTTCACCTTGGCGCCCCCACCTGCATCACGGGCGTCCTAACGACCGCCGTGGTCTTGGTCCGCAAGCGCGCCTCGCCGATTCCCATTTTGGAGGGTGTGTCCTGGGCGGTGCTTCCCCTTGTGGCGGGACTATTCGTCATGGTGGAGGCGCTGAATCAGAGCGGACTTACAGCGGCTCTGGCCAATCTGTTGCGCGCCGGCGCGTCAGCCTCGGATGTCGTGGCCGCGGCGATCTCAGGCCTGGGTCTGGCCGTGGTCTCCAATCTCATGAACAACCTGCCCGCCGGCCTTATCGCCAGCGCCGCGATCATTCAGGACCACGCCCCAAAGAGGATCGTCGACGCGCTCCTGATCGGGGTGGATCTGGGGCCGAACCTCTCGATCACCGGCTCGCTGGCGACGATCCTCTGGCTAAACGCCATCCGCCGCGAGGGCGAGGAGGTCAGCTTCCTCACGTTCCTCAAGGTGGGCGCCCTGATCATGCCGCCAGCGCTGATCCTGGCCATTGGCGCGAGGTTGCTGGTCTAGGGCTGTCCGGATCCGCCCGCCGCGCCATAGACCTGACCCGTCGCGAAGCTGGCGTCCTCCGCTGCAAGTTGCACATAGATGGAGCCCAGCTCAGCGGGCTGGCCCGGGCGTCCGAGGGGCGTTTGGCCGCCGAACTTTTCCAACTTCTCCTGGCTCGCGCCGCCGCTGACTTGAAGGGGCGTCCAGACCGGCCCTGGGGCGACGCCATTCACACGAATGCCTTTGGGGCCCAGCTGCTTGGCCAGTGATTTCACATAATTCATCGTCGCGGCCTTGGTCTGGGCGTAGTCGTAGAGATCGGGCGTCGGATCATAGGCCTGCTCGGAGGTGGTGCCGATGATCACGCTGCCGGGTTTGAGATGGGGCAGCGCCGCCTTGATGATCCAGAACGGCGCATAGATGTTGGTCTTGATGGTGGCGTCGAAATCCTCGGACGAAATGTCGAGGATCGAGTCGTGCGCCTGCTGGCGGCCGGCATTGCTGACGACGATATCGAGCCCGCCGAGGCCTTCCACCGCGCGCGCCACCAGCTGCTGGCAGAACGCCTCTTCGCGCAGGTCGCCGGGAATCGCCAGCGCGATGCGGCCTTCGGCCTTGATCAGCTCGATCACCTCCTTGGCGTCGGGCTCCTCGGCGGGCAGATAGTTGATGGCGACATCGGCGCCCTCGCGCGCATAGGCGATCGCTGCAGCACGCCCCATGCCGGAATCGCCGCCGGTGATCAGCGCCTTGCGGCCGGCGAGCCGGCCGGAGCCGCGATAGCTCTTCTCGC